>Ga0080064_1000080_pt1 | contig 278917 bp, 259 predicted proteins | sample Subgrocontami54m_FD_69260 | JGI IMG/M metagenome (GOLD analysis project Ga0080064, IMG submission 69260) | Subsurface groundwater microbial communities from S. Glens Falls, New York, USA - GMW46 contaminated, 5.4 m (SPADES assembly) (version 2) ...
TCGGGTCTACAGATTGCTTCGGCCTCCGGCCTCGCAAAGACAGTATTTCTTTTGTCATTGCGAACCCGTTGAGGGTGAAGCAATCTCGGTTTCAATAGATTGCTTCGTCACTACCGTTCCTCGCAATGACAAACGGAGGGAAGACTAATCGCAATGACTACTATTTTCTGTCTTTGCGAGCGACTGTAAGGAGCGCGGCAATCTGTAGGCTGGTGTGCGAGATTGCTTCGTCACTACCGTTCCTCGCAATGACAAACGGAGGGAAGACTAATCGCAATGACTACTATTTTCTGTCTTTGCGAGCGACTGTAAGGAGCGCGGCAATCTCGATTCATGGGCTAGATTGCCGCGTCGCTACTGCTCCTCGCAATGACGACGAAGGGATCTCTCCTCGCAATGACCAAAGGGATTAGATGGACTTGGTGTTACTTGCGGATTGATCTCATAAACCATGAACCTTTACCCAGGTGTGCCAACTGCATAGATCAATGTCAAAAATAGGCTACATAAAGCCGTTAATTTATTCCTATCGACATCACAACGTTGACTTTTCTAATTTCTTAGACTACAATCGGAACTACTAAAACCACCCGTTGCTTGCCGCAAGGCAGGTGCGGGTTTTTTAGTGAGGCAAAAACTTTTCTAAGTCTTCTTTGGATAATGTCTTTGTTAAAGTGGCGTTCTTGATAAGGCCGTGGGAGGGACGATTGCTAAAACCGATATATTCAAGTTTTTTGCCTTTATGCTTTATTTTTCTGATAGCTGGTATTAAATCCGTATCAGAACTAACAAGAAGTGCAGAGTCGTATTGGTTCTCATATGCTCCTACAACCAAGTCAACTGCTATTTGTACGTCCACACCTTTCTCGCGCTGACCACCTCCGTCAATTAACATGTGGCCAAATGAAATTTGCCATCCAAACTGTTGCAGACGGCTTACGAGTCTTTGTTGATCAGCCATCAGTTTTCTACTTCTTAGGTCACCGGATTTTTCTCTCATCTTTCCTATGTAGTATGTAGCAGAAACTATTTCGCGACCTCGTGCAAGAAAATCACCAAATTCTTTGTAGTTAAACTCCAGCAGATGAGTAAGGCTAAATCCTTTGGTATAATGATAGAAATTGCTACCGTCGACCAAGATTACAATACGTTCTTTACCTGTCATCTTTACATTCTATCATGGCAGAGGGTGACTTCCATTGTCTGATAGCCAAGGCAAGAGTACCGCCGACGCGTACTACTCGTTTACGACGCCAGCGGAGTAAGCCCCCTCTGTCATTGCGAGGAAGGAACGCAGTGACTGACGAAGCAATCTCGGGTTCGTGTCTACAGATTGCCGCGTCGCCTGCGGCTCCTCGCAATGACTACCTTTTTTTGTCTTTACGTTTTCTCCCTCTGTCATTGCGAACCCGTTGCGGGTGAAGCAATCTCGGTTTCAATAGATTGCTTCGTCACTGCCGTTCCTCGCAATGACGGCGACGGGATCTTTCCGCGCAATGACAAGTATCCCCTTTTTATACACTTTGAGAATTGGTCATTGGTCATTAATTTTTCTGCTATACTATTCGTATGTCTATCAACCTTCCGGTAGCGCCGGCCATGCCCGCCCGGCCTCATGTGGCAGCACACCCGCCGCATCGCTTTCGTACTGCCGCGTTGTACTTCTTCTTACCCATAGCGGTATTTATCTTTACCTCGCTGCCGGGAATTAGTCGCCTCACCCCTTTTGTTACCCTGCTCTTACTCGCTTTTCTCGTCAGCGCGGCGTGGTTGCCCAAAATTCCTCGTGGGGTAATAGTGGTGCTCTGGGCCTTGTTTGTCCTCACTTTAGTTGGTTCATCCGGCTGGTTCTTTTCACCCTTCTTCTTTACGTTGTACTTACTGGCGATAGTTTTGGGTTTTGTCTACACCCCGCTGATTGCCGTCACTGTTACCGTTTCGCTCCTTATTATTTTTGCGGCTAGTATCGGGGAAGTCAGCCCGACGGCAGATTTTCTCACCCTTATTTCGTTACTGTCGGTTATTCCCATTACCATTGTGCTGCGCAAGAGCTTCCTGTTAGTCCAGCAAGAAAAGCGCGGTATCCTCATTTTGGAATCGGATCAGAAAAACACCGCCCTGACCTCGTTAGATGCCGTCTTAACCAATCAAATTAATAACCTGGCAGTCATTATCCGGCAGCCCATTACCTACATTCGCCAGGGCTTAGCGCTGCTCAAAGACAATGCCCTCACCGATGAAGAGTACCCCCACGTCATTCAACGCATGAGCCGAGCGGCCGACGAGGTGTTCACCTTAGTCAAGGAATTTGAAAGCGGTACCACCAAAAATGATCTTGTAAGCCGCGAGACAAGCAGTCAGAATGAAAATAATAATATTACCCCTCTTCAAAAAAAATATGACGGAAAAAAGTAGTAAAAAAGTTCTATTGGTTGACGATGATGAGTCGCTCCGCCAAATGTACACCTTGATCTTAAACAAGGCTGGTTACGATCTGACCACCGCTGATGATGGCATCGAGGGCATTGCCAAGATCCGCGAAGGTGGCTGGGATTTGATTTTACTTGACCTGATGATGCCCAACCTGGATGGCATTGGCGTGCTCAAGGCCTTTCAAGAAGAAAAGGGTAAATGCCAGACGGCCTGCCCGATTGTGGTGTTAAGTAACGCCGGCTACAACACCGTGGCCAAAGAAGCCGAGACCTTAGGCGCCAAAGGGTTTCTGATGAAAGCCGATTTATTGCCGAAAGATTTGATTGAAGCGTTAAAAAAATACCTGGCGTAATCTGTCCGTCATTGCGAGAAGTCTGCGACGTGGCAATCTCTCGGTTAATGCCTATAGATTGCTTCGGCCTCCGGCCTCGCAATGACAGTGTTTTTTTGTCATTACGAATATAGATTACGTCCCCTCCGTCATTGCGAGCGACTGTAAGGAGCGCGGCAATCCGTCTATTATTCTTTTGTCATTGCGAGGAAGGAACGCAGTGACTGACAAAGCAATCTAGTGAAACCGAGATTGCTTCACCCGCAACGGGTTCGCAATGACAATAAAGGGAAGACTCCTCGCAATGACAGCGGAGCGCGAGGACTATTTCACACACATGTCCGATGATGACAAGCATGCAACGATGTACCAAGTTTCCGAACAATTTTTTGGGTTTTTAAATGCCCATAGTCTACAATCATGAGCCGTTTGTTCTGGTCATGGCAGAAATTAGCGGGATTAGCAAAATGGTGGGCATCAGTAAACGCCTCGCTGCCTGTCACCCGATGCATTTGCGACCAAAACTCCTCAATGGGCATTTGGCACGTTACGGCCGCACGTTGGAGGTTAACCAGTCCAAAGAATGAAAAGTAGGTTGGTTGGCAAAAGGGATGGCGAGTTTGAAGATAAAAGCGCCACTCACGCAGATTATCCCCCATCCCTTTAAACAAGTGTTCGGTAAGGCTTTTATACACGTCGCCCGGGTACGGAAGTCGCTGCCACCCGTAGGTAAATAATTGTTGAGTCGCCCGTACCAGATGAATCATCGGAAACTTCACGGCCAAGCCAAGCCGCGGGAACACAAACACTAACCGATTTTTACCCACCTTAGTCTGCATTACCTTTATAGTACGGATTACCACCACATCGAACAAGCAGCATACCCGCTTATTCCAAACCTACGTACGCACTGCCCCATGTCGTTGCGCCCCCTTTGTCATTGCGAGGAGTCTGCGACGCGGCAATCTCTCGGATTATGCCTGGGATTGCTTCGGCACCGCTGTGCCTCGCAATGACTACCTTTTTCTGTCATTGCGAGCGACTGTAAGGAGCGCGACAATCTGTCTGTTATTCTTTTGTCATTGCGAGGAAGGAACGTAGTGACTGACGAAGCAATCTAGTGAAACCGAGATTGCTTCACCCTCAACGGGTTCGCAATGACAATAAAGGGAAGACTCCTCGCAATTAGGATGAAGACTTTTGTAAAGGTTGATTCCAGCCAAACAGACTAAGCAGGATAATGACGCCTCCAGCCAGAATGACAATGTCAGCTAGGTTAAAGAACGAGCTACCGAGCAGGAAAATATCCTTCACCCCTCCTCTAATCACCCGATCAAGCAAGTTAGTAGCACCGCCAGCAATCATCAGGAGTATTCCTAATCGACGTAAACCAGACCTGCACCGATAGAGCAAGCACAACGCTAGCAATAGCCAGGTAGTAGAAAAAAGTATACCAGCTGTATTACTCGCTTTTAGAGAGAACGCCAGCCACGAATTAGAACTTGCCTGTATCTTAACAAAGCCAATTTTGTCTATTTTAAAAAATAACTCTCCGTACTTACTGGCTTGATCAAGGATGATCACTCCACAAAAAAGCAGCCAGTCGTATCCGACTTTCCGCAAACTCCCGGGCATACTAATTAACGCTTGATAATCGTCGTCGCTGCCGGATTCGCCCGTAAACGCTCCTCCGAGATCAGCTCGCCATCACTGGTAATACCGTACGTACCGGCCTCAAAGCGCTCTAATGCCTCTCCTACTTCCTTTAAACGAGCCTCCGCGGCCTCGGTGGTGGCCGCTGTAGCTACAAAATCAGCCATTTCGGTGGCATTGTCTTCTTCGTTGCGGCCATAGTCGGGGTACGCAGCCGAAAAGTCACCATCTTTTTTATTCGCCACGGCTGTAAGCTCTTTCAGCAGCATCTCATGCTCCCCTACCAGCTTTTGCTTCATTTCTGCGATAAATTCAGGTGAATGTGGCATATAAACGAATGTGTTAACTATATATTAAGAGAAAAAATGAGCGGGTGCTTCTTATAGCACCTCGCTTACTTGCCCCTCTATCCTATCAACAAACAATAAAAATGACTATGCCGCAGAAATTACTGTTTATACCGACCCCACCTGATGTGTTCTACCGTCCGTCATTGCAAGGAGAGATCCCTTCGCCGTCATTGCGAGCGAAATTAGCCTTTAGCCGCGAGCGCTAGCGTGGCGGGCGGCAATCTCTCTGTTTATGCCTGGGATTGCTTCGGCCTCCGGCCTCGCAAAGACAGTGTTTTCTGTCATTGCGAGCGACTGTTAGGGAGCGTGGCAATCTCCGTTCATGTCTCAAGATTGCCGCGTCGCCTGCGGCTCCTCGCAATGACAAAGAGGGTTTTGTTCCTCCCACCTACGGCGGGCAAGCACAATGACATGCTAGGGACTAGGTTGAAGTTGGTATTAATCTGATTAACCTCGTCTGCCGGCAGGTAGGGATCCCAGAAAAGCTGGATAAAGCCATTTTTTGAGTATTTAAATAGGCCATACTAGCGGCCGTATTTATAAAAAATGGACCGAGGATGGCCTATAGGCCCAGAGGACAAGCCATTGATCGTCAGGCCTGGCCTTAAAACAGTCTTTTAAGAGCAAACATGACGATCGATAGCAATATTAGTCTTCTAGGCTAATTTTTTTCGCTTATCCTACTACTGATAAGTGAAGTCTTATACTGCGATTGCGGTTCCATGACGCCTCCATAGTGATTCAAAGGCGTATATCGCCGCTTCAAAGGACAAGTGTGCATCGTTTGATAAACATTTTTGTTTTTGATGTTTGAGGCGAGTAGTTTCGCCAGTCCTCGAAGTATAAGGGGTGCTTCTTGAATAAAAGACAGGAAGCACGGTTAGGGAGTATAGGGGGAAATACTCCCTAAGCGCGCTTCCCTTCCCTGGTTGTCCTTAACATGGGTAAGGCAACTCATCATTCATCAACGCTCTAGTGGTGCTGACAAAAGGAGTTACTTCCACCTCAACCTAATCAGGTGCGGTGGTAGCTGGTGGTAAGTTGTGGCTTTTGAAGTGCGGCAACTCGCTCCATCAACAGGTCAAATGGCGACCCCTTGTTCTGGTAAGGCATGCGGTGGGTAAGTACAAATACTTGAAGATGAAGGATCTAAACGGGAGTTTAAGAAAAGGTGGCGACGGAGGCTGAAGTACTCTTCATGTACCTGGACTTGTAACCACTACATGGTGGTATTCAAGAAACTTTTTTGCTGTGTGCTATGTGGTTGTAAAAGAACGTTCGCGATCGATCCTAGTAGCAGTACACGGGCCCTACTCCCTAGAATCGCATGTGTTTGTGTTGCGTGTTTTTGTTTACGTACTTCGCGCGCAAGGCTTAGTACTTCTTAAAGTATAGCATTCTTTTGACGGTGGGTCAAAGCTCCTGCATCGATTTATGCACACATTTGGTACACATCGATTTTGCGTACTTTTATTTCCTTTTTTTGGGCGCTCGCCCCTATTTTTTAGGCACCGGTTCCGCCCACTTTTTTAACTGGTCTTCGCCAAACCATTCTGTCACTTTTGATAACAGGTCGGCACCCGATCCAATATGAATAGTGGCGGGTGGTAAACTTTTTAAAACCTCGTCACCGTACGCCTGTCGATGCAACCGCGGATCCAAAATAACGACCACTCCCCGATCAGCCTTTGATCGCAATAACCGGCCAACTCCTTGCCGTAACCGCAGCACCATTTCTGGCACTGCCAGGTCTGTGAACGCGTTCAAGTTATCATGCAGAGCCACCGCCATCACCACCGGATCTTTGGGCGAAGGAAACGACAACTTAGGAATGACCACACACGACAGGCTTTCACCCGGAACATCTATACCCTCCCAAAAACTCAACGTTCCTAGTAGCACGCTTTCGTGAATCCGGCGAAATTTATCTAACATGTTATGCCGACCTCCAGTTATTTTTTGCGCGTAAACTTTAATATTGGCTTTATAGAGAGGACGTATAAGATAATTATACAGTAATTTTACGCTGGCTTGAGAAGTAAACAGTGCCAGTAAGCGCCCATGGAGCAAAGTAGCCAAGCTATAAATCGCTTTATAGAGGTACTTATCGTATATCGGATCAAACGGTAATGGCCCATCATCGACTAAGTAAATCAGCATGTTGCTGCGATAATCAAACGGTGTCGGAATAATAGCTTCCGAAGCCTCTGTAATACCTAGACGCTGCTTAATATAGGCAAAATTTCCATGAGTCGTTAAGGTGGCAGACGTTAGTACTGTCCCCTTTGCCCCACCGTACAGCGCCGAAAAGACTGGCTGCACCGATAACGCCACGTCATGCAGGTATGTTTTCACTACTCCCGGCATCGGCTCATACACGCTAATCCATTGCACGCGCTCAGTGCTACCTTCAATAAAATTCTGGAATTCTATCCCAAACCGCTCAGCCGCTCGCACTCCTTCTGTTATTGCTGCTTTCTCTTGGCCTGCCGTATGTACCTCAAGACTACGCAAAAACCCCACAATGAACTTGAGTCGCCCGCGACACCCAGCAGCTTCTCCAGCGAGCTTTTGCCAAGCTGATCCTTTACGTAGGGCCACCGTAAGTAAAATCTCCCGGGAACGGCTCTGGGTAAGCACAAGCTTCCCGCACGCTTCAACCCACGCCGCATACTCAGTTACTAACTGCTCAGCCTCAGTAATAATACGGTCCCCTGTTTTTTCAGCCTTACTATGGCGAGCTAACGTTATAAAGGTATCGGCCAACTCCTCAATGCGCTCTCGGGTTAAATCCAGTGCCGTCGCCCGCCGTGAGGCCTCTTCTAAGTGGTGGGCTTCGTCTATAACCAACCCCGCCGAGCTTACAATACTGTTACCGCTAGTTCCCAACTGAGTTAAAAGAGCGTGGTTTACCACCATTAACTGCGCCCCATCCTGCGCTCGCTTGCTCTTGGTATATGGACAGCTCGGCCGCAACTTACACCCCAGCCGGCATACACCACTATCCGCGTGGATAAGGCGCAACGAGCGCTGGCCTTGGTGCGATGCATTCATCTTTTCCAAGTCACCGCTGCCACCGTTATCCAACCAACGTAGAGTCTTTATCAAAAATAGTGCCTCTGTGAAGCTAATAGCAGGCGTGTACTCTGTTTTGCTTACTCGCTCAATCAGCTGCCCGAGTCGTACATCACACACATAGTTGGCTCGCCCCTTTACTACCGCCACCTTTACCCTTACTCCCATAGCCGCCATCACCGTTGGAATATCATGCTCCACTAACTGGTCCTGCAGATGCTTAGTATAGGTAGATATCACCACCGGCGTTCCTGCTGCTGCCGATAGCAAGGCTGGTACCACATAGGCATACGTCTTACCCGTCCCTGTACCTGCTTCTATTAAAGCTACGCTGCCCTGGGTACCAAATGTTGCCTCAACTTGCTGCGCCATCGTTTGCTGCCCCGCTCGGGGGCTATACCCGATAATCCCCTGGGTTAATCGACCACCATCGCCAAAAGCCTCTTCTAACGTGGGCAAGGTCGCTGCTGATGCTACTACCGGGGTAACGATTGAGTTCACAGTAGTCGACTTAGCTTCCGCCCGAGTAGCGAAGTACCCCAGGTACTGCTGGGCACCCACCGCCCCTAATAAACGCTCTATTTTGGTCAACGCTTCCTTGGATACCACTAGTTCTGATTGAATACGCTGCAGCAGCCGCCAGGTCAGCGCCACGTCCGCTCCCGCCCGATGTTCGCCATCAATGACAAGCTCAAGTTCCGCCGCCAACATGCCCAGGTTATAACTTGGGGCTTCGGGCCACGCCACCGTGGCCAGCATAAAGGTGTCCACTACCTTATTTTTGGCTACGTTCAGGCCATGATAGGTTAGCCACCGGGTATCAAACTCTGCATTATGCGCAAAAAGCGTGGCTTCACCGATAAATTGCTGCAATTGCTCCAGCACTTGACTGAAATTTGGCTTATCAGCCACCATTTCATTGGTAATTCCTGTCAAGGCCGAAATTTCACTGGTGATTGTACCCGAAGGTTTGCACAGTGCTTCAAACCGATCGATTTCCAGCCCCGTTGCCTGGTCATAGCGGATCGCGGCCACATCAATAATCTCGCCCGTGGCGGGATCAAGCGAGGTGGTTTCAACATCGATGCCAATAATCTGATTGGGTAACTGCATGAAGCTTCAGTGTAGCGCACATAGTCCACCTATGTCAGTTAAAAAAGCAGACCGGAATCTCTTCCGGCCTAAGCTGCGCAATCTAGATCGCCACGCGATCAGGCGATCGCTCACGCTGACTCTACTGCTCCTGTCATTGTGAGGAGAGATTGCTTCGGCTGCACTCGCAAAGACAAAATGTAGTCATTGCGAGGAGCCAGAGGCGACGCGGCAATCTGTAGACACGAACCGAGATTGCTTCACCCGCAACGGGTTCGCAATGACAGAAAATGGTAGTCCGTGCAAGCCTTCGCTTGTCATTGTGAGGAGAGACCCCCCCTTGTCATTGCGAGGAGAGATTGCTTCAGCTGCACTCGCAATGACAGCAAGAGAGAGATACTCGCTAGCTATGTTTTAAATAGTGCTTTGCCTGCTCCCACGACACCCCAATTTTCTTACCCGGATTGAAAATATGCTTCGGGTCAAAGATGTTTTTAATGCCCTCAAAGACCCGGTAGGTTTCCTCGCCAAACTGCCGCTGTAGGTAGTGACTACGGATCAAGCCATCATTATGCTCCCCGCTCAACGACCCGCCGTACTTAAGCACCAGGTCAAAGACTTCGCTACCAAGGTTTTCAATAACCGTAAGTGATGCGGGATCGCTTAAATCCATGAGCGGAATAATGTGAAAATTACCGTCACCGACGTGCCCCGCAATGGTGAACAAGATGTCGTATTTGGCCATAAGCGCGTTGAGCTCTGGCAAAAAGGCTGGCAGTTTCTCCGGGCGAACACAGATGTCATCGATAAACGGCGCTGTGTGCCTTTTACCCGCATGGAGACGCAATAAATTGAAGCTCCCGCGTCGCACCGCCCAATACATGGCCACTTCAGCCGGTGAATGGATAATTTTTGAGGCGCCCTGCCAGCTTTTGATGGCGGCTTGAGCCGCTTGGGTGCGCGATAAAACCTCTTCGATATTGTCTCCAGAGAATTCGGCCATGAGCACCAGCGCCGGCTTTTTACCGACCATAATTTTGAGTAACTGCGGTGCAATATTCACCAGTAGGCCCAACAAGCTCCGCATCGGGATCTTTTTAAGCAACGATGGAAAATAGCGAAGCCCCACATCAATCGTGTGGTTGTCGTATGACTCAAACGCTTCAGGCTGGTAACGCATGACGGCCGTCACCAAACGGGCTAAGTCATGTAAGTCGGCTAGGTACATTACCAGGAGCTTGCGAAACGGCTTGGGCTTAATCAAACGAAAAGTGATCTCCGTAATGATCCCCAACGTGCCTTGCGAGCCAACTAAGAGCTTGGTCAGGTCAAAACGGTGGCCATCCCAGACGTCCCAAATATTGTAGCCGCTGGAGTTTTTCGACACCTTTGGCTTGGATTGCTCAAGCGCTGCTTGATGTTGCTCAATGAGTGTAGCTATCTGGTAGTAGAGCTCCCCTTCAAAATCCTGCTGCTTCATCTTGGCCGTCACGTCATCCCCCTCAAGTGGCTCAATCACGTACTCCTTACCGTCGGCAAGCACGGCCTTAAGGCTGGTGACGTAGCGATCCACTTGACCGTACTGCAGTGACTTCTCCCCGCCGGCGTTAGTAGCCACCATACCGCCAATTGTGCAGATCTCGCGCGAGGCCGGGTAGGCCGGCATGAGCCACCCTTGCTTAAGCGTCGTCGCTTCAAAATCACGGTAGTACACACCGGGCTGAGCCACGGCGGTGGCCGAGCCGACGGCCAAAATATGATTAAAGTGGCGGGTCATGTCGACAACGATGGAGCTAGTGAGCGGTCCCCCGCTCATGTCGGTTCCGGCCGATCGCGGGGTCAGCGACACACCCTCCGCCGCATGTTGCTGGGCAAATTGCACGAGCTGCCCCACCTGGGCCGCGTTAGTTGGATAAACCACCGCTTGAGGCTGTACGCGAAACACACTCGCATCAACACTGGCCTGATTCAGAGTAACCTCGTCAGTCGCCACATCCAACTCGGGCAGTGCCGTAAGCGCAGCAATTAAATCCATAAGAATATACTACTCCTATTATAGCTATTCCTAAAAAAATCTCCGCCTGATTAGCGGAGATTTTTCTGAAGCGTATATCACTTACCAAAACTTCTTGGTAATGAGGCTTAAGCTTGTTCCCCCAGCGAGAGTCAACAGCACCCCGACCATTCCCGCACCAGTCTTAGCCGTAATCGGTACATGAACGACGCTCGGTGTAGTCACGATTACTACTGGGATCGTTGGTACATTTGTTGAGCCTGCAATCTTGGGTTGGCGTCGGTTATTCGTATCCTCCTGCAAGTTCCCATTGAATGAGCGGGCGTTCTTGGCATTGTTGTCAGTGTGACAATCAGGATCCTTGCGATCGACTAAGCCATCGTGGTCGTTATCTTTGTTGTCGCTGCAGCTTTCGTTCTCTTCATTGTTGTCATCTTCATTGAAGGTGTCATCGCCATCGGTAGCATCACCATCAGTGTGACACCCCGGATCCGCTTCGTCTTCTTTGCCGTCGCCGTCGTTATCCCGGTTATCGCGGCAGGCTGGAACGCTGGTGTCTTCACTGTCATCATCGTCATTGCTGCAACCTGGGTCGTTCAAGTCTGTCTTGCCATCACCATCATTGTCGATACCGTCACGACATTCGGGGATATCGTCTGACTCGGTGGTGTCATTGGGGTCGTAGCTAGCTGGATTGTTAGCTTTGCCGTCAGTGTGACAACCAGGGTCGGCACTATCCGTGCGGGAATCGCTGTCGTTGTCGACGCTATCTGAACATTGCGGAGTTGTAGGAGTGGGGGTGGGGGTCGGCGTTACCGAAGGAGTGGGGGTTGGTGTCGGTGTTGGGGTAGGAGAAGGTGTTACCGAAGGCGTTGGAGAAACAGAGGGAGTAGGACTTGGCGTTGGAGTAGGCGTGGGAGTAACAGAAGGTGTTGGCGTCACGCTCGGTGTAACCGATGGAGTTGGAGTTGGTGTCGGCGTAACAGACGGCGTAGGCGTTACTAACGGAGTGGGGGTCACGCTGGGCGTCGGCGTCACTAAAGGCGTTGGAGTTGGACTTGGAGAAATAGAGGGAGTAGGTGTTGGCGTAGGCGTCGGGGTCGGAGTAGGTGTGGGAGTGGGAGTAGGTGTAGCAACCGTACACAAGGGTCCGCTCACCATGGTGCCATTCACGAGCTGGTACACCCCTATGATATTGCTCGGCGTGTCTGAAGGGAAGGTTTGAGCGGCTTGGCCGTAGAACAGGTCAACCTGTGACTGGCATGACGGGATAGCGACCGGGATGTTCGTTACTCCCCACGGGTTAATGTTCACGACGCCAGAGGTAGCAAAGAATTGCTGAGTGGCAAGCCAACCTGGCTGGGGCTGGTTGATGAACATCTTATAGGCAGCCGCGACCAAGGGAGCGGAACAACCGGTGTTGTTGGTCACCTGGAAGGTCAGTTGGCCGTTCTGGATGGTCCAGGTTTGGGTCACCGCCGCCGTGCCTTGGATAGCGTAGTATTCAGCGGCGGTCATGGTGCCATTATTGGCGCAGTAGGTGACAGCGTGGGCCGGAGCGGCGGTGCCGATAGTACCAAAAACAAACAGCCCGATGAGTAAAAAAGTAAGTTTGGGAAAAGTAAGCTTCCGCATATAAAAGATTATTCTTATTTAAGGAATGAATTCATTTTGTAGGTACCGTCGTGTTTGTGTATTCCTTTTTTGACCAGCCCCTCTTTGTATCACGGGCAAACCCCCTCTGTCTATCGACACTCCTAGACTTTATCCACTCCCCTGACTATTTCCAACCTACAAAGAAGCTCACCTGCCAGCAACGGCATGTTAATAACGCCAGAAAGTACCGAGTGCTTTCGGTGCCCGTCGAACACCACCGCCCTAATGAATCAAGCGGAACGAGCCGGTGTGTTGATCCCCCGTTGCTTCCCACGCAAGCCAATCAAGCTGGCACACTATTGCTGCTATACCCTGGTCTAATAATCCACACCCGCGTTTAAATCGCGTGAGAGCCGCCTGGCCAACTGCCAGACCAAAATACTGCTTCTGCCAACCATCCAAGACCTGTTGCACCACCGCTTCGCTAGTACCTACTGCCGTTACACCATCACGCTGACACAGCCATAACGTCGTGCGCCGTTCCAGCGGTCCTTGGCAACCACGAGAATCTGTCGGTCCAAACACCGGTTGTGCTTCACCCGGTACTCGTTCATAGCCAATGGTGGCATCAGGCAAACGAAAGGCACGATTAACTAGACGGGTCCGCCGCTCTTCTTCTTGAACCCACGCCGTCGCCGCCAGCACTAATTGCTGCGTCGGATCTTCCGCTACTAATGCCAATTGGTCGCTCTCCGCACTCACCAGCGCTGCCTGCGGCAGCTGGGCCAACAATGCTTGAATGTGCGGCCGAGTATTTTTAAAACCAAACTGCTGCCACAATACCTCATGCCACACTTCAGCTTCTCCTTTTTGCCATAATTGCCCAGCTGCGCTCACCTGCCAGCTCTCTGACGCCGGTACCACCACGCGTCCCGCATACGCTCCACGCGCCACCGAGGCGCTAGCCACGCGGAACACAGTACCCTTTTTCACTACCACTAATAACAGTGGCTCAACCTGTTGTGTACCTGCCTGTGCCACCTCGAGCAATCCGCTGGGATACAGCGGTTCGCGCGACTGAAGCTGGGCTGCCACTAACGATTTACCAGCCTGGCGTACCTGCGTACCCGTTACCGGTGCCGCTCCTTTAGTGGCGTATATATACCAGCCCAAACGTTGCACCTGCCAGCCAGCCTCCATGAGTTCCGCTCGCAATCTAAGCTGCCCCAGTATATTCGGCAGCAGCACTAGTGTTTCGCCCTCGCCGCGCGCATAGGCGGCATGCCATACCAAGTGGTCACCCACTTCGGCAGACTGTAGAGTTGATGCCACTACCAACGAGCGCAACGCTGGTCCCCAGGCCGCCTTCAGGCGAGCTTCAGGCAATAAAAACCAGGGCACCCATAAGGAAGCTGCCACGCTTACGAACAGTGCTACCGCGCCAAAAAAAACTACTGTGATGCAGCTAATAATTTTCAATCGTTTTGACATACCACCTAAGTGTAGCACCCCGCCCGTATCGATCAGGCTACAATCCAGGGCTCGGCGACGCTACCACTGGTGCAACTGTCTGCAACTGCAGCACCCCCTGAAGCCCAGTCGTAGTCGTCCCCGCTTCTCCCGCCACCGGCGTTACCGCCACACCCACCCCTACCGGCATATTCACGGCCGTGGGCAGCACTTGCAGCAAGGCAGCAATGTTTAAAGTTCCAAAAACAAAGTCGCGGGCTGGCGGCAACGCTCCCCACTGCGCTAATACTCCCCGCCAAGGTTCAGTGGTGGTCCACGCCGGCAGTTTAGCCGTCACCGTATCAATTAAACCCAACATGCTGTCTTTAGAAGTGGCAATTAAAAGATGCCGATCCGTCACCGCATAATCAATGGCTTGATCACTGCCACTAATATTGGCAAACCGGAGCGGGACCGTACCATAGGTCGCTTGCGTAAAGACTAGAGGTGATACGGCCGACCGACCCGTAACTAACGGCACCAGGGCATTCACACCCTTCTCCAACGCTGCATCGGCTAACGTCAGCTTTCCCTGCAAGCCTGGCGGCAATTCAATCACTACCCCCACGGCGCTCGTAGCCTGCTGGGCAGCTGGGTACGAAAACCACGCGTACGATGTGCTCAATTGCTCAAACAGTGCGGCTGTGGCAGGAAATGCTAACGATGCCCCGTCGATTGCTCCGCCGACTGCCAACCAATTTCTCACGTCTTCTTTAAAATTTGCACCCAAACGAACAGAGGTTGCCTGCGCCGGAATAAGATCGAGCAACGTTTGCGTTGCTTGACCACTCGTCAATGCCGTAAACCGCTTGGCGCTCCCCACTAACTGCACCCCGTTGGTTAAGGCAGAAAGTTGTGCCGCAAAATGTAACTCCTGGAGTTGTCCCGCCTCATAGGCCTTCCCCACTATGCCCGTCCGCAAATCCGGTAACAGCCCTGCGCCAATACTCACACGTAGTGGCGCTAGTCCTGCTTTCGTCAACTCAGCCGGCAAAGCACCTGTGCCTACTACTCCCTCCGCTAGCGCCGCTACAAACGGCTCAACGCTTAGTCGGTGAGCAATATACCAACCCTCACGCTCCACGTACTTCGCTTCACCGCTCTGTTCTAGCGCAGCACTAGTGGCGGCCGTCTTGGGCACCAACAAAAAGGGTTCGCCAGCGTCTTCTAGTAACACGTAGTACAGTTCCGCCAATTCGCTATCAGTGAGTAGCAATCGTGGATCCCCCAGCAGCAGTTCTCTGGCCGTAACAGCGCCGCCGCGGGCAGCCTGCCAACGATTGGTGATCACTTCCCTGTAGGCTGCGTTCGCTAAATCGTAACGCACCAACGCCACGTAGTTAGCTGGTATCAGCGTAGCCGCATCCGCAACGGTCGTTGGCTGCACACCGCCTGGCACCGTGCCGTCAAACAACCATAACCAAGCCACTACGCCACCGGCCACCACTACCACTAAAGCTAATAGGCTACTAACAGCAACCAGCACTCCCTTGCGGCGCGGTCGAGCCGTCACCGGGGCCGTAATCATTTTGGTCGATGGAGTGGCCGGTCGAGGCGGCAGAGGAAATTGCGGCGCGGGCACAGCAGCTGTCGACGGAACCGATGGTGAAGCAAGTGATACTGATGGAGTATACACGCGAGGCACAGGCCGGGCCAACACTTTTCCTGATTTGGCCGTTGCCATGTCATCTCGCATGGTCCGGATTACAACTGTACTGACATCAACTTGAGCGGCCGGGATTGGTGCTGGATGAACCAGGGCAACTGGCGCCGCAACTGGTACAATGGCGGCCGGTTCACTCATTGGCACAACTACAGTACTGGCCGGCGTAGCCGACACACGAGAAGGCACGGGTGGAGGTGGTGGCGGAGTGGGCCGCTTAATAATCGGCACACTATGTTCGCCAGAGTCAGTAACCATATAAGAAGGAATGTATCTGATAAGTATACCGTACCTCTCCCTGTCATTGCGAGACTAGTTCCCTCCTCTTTGTCATTGCGATGAGCCGTAGTCGACGCGGCAATCTCTGGACTGCTTCGTCGCAAACTCCTCGCAGAGACGACAAGGGTTGGTATTCGTCTTAAAGATCTCCGTGAGATTGCTTCACCCGCAACGGGTTCGCAACGACGAGTGGAAGGAAGAAACGCAATGACGATAGCGGTTTAGTATCAGTATAAAAAACCGCCTCATGAGGAAGCGGTTTTTTAGTGGCAGCTACGAGCACGCTGTATTACCAAACTTTCTTAGTAATCACGGTCAGACCAACCGTACCAGTCAGAGTGGCCAGTATTCCGATGAGTCCTGCCCCGGTCTTAGCCGTAATGGGGACATGAATAATGGTGGGAGTAGAGACAATAGGAGTGACTGGAATCGTAGTCTTAGCCGCAATCCGTGGGGGACGTTGGACCTGCGTACAGTCATAAGCAGCCGAGGAGAGATCATGATCAACGCTCTTGGCAGTGACATCGTTACAGAGAGTAGTGTTGTTACCGAGGGAAGCAGACACAGTAACCGCAATCGTGAAGGATTTTTGTTGGTTAGCTTCTAAGTGTAAGCCATTCCAGGTGACCGTGTGACCTATGATGCTGCCACCATTACTGACACTGGTGATGATGCCACCGCTGGGAAGAGTGTCTTTGACAACAACGTCGTGCAACTCTTGGGTACCAGTGTTTTCGACGGTAATAGTGTAGAGCAGAGTATGCCCAGGACGAGTGAGTTCATGATTGTCGGTTTTAACGACACGGAGTCCTTTGGTGAATTGAGGAGTTGGCGTGGGTGTAACAGAAGGCGTTGGTGTAGGTGAAACAGAGGGCGTTGGCGTGGGCGTAGGGGTCACACTAGGTGTTGGACTAGGGCTTGGGGTAGGAGTAGGTGTCACACTAGGCCTAGGAGTCGGGGTTGGCGATGGAGTAACGCTGGAAGTTGGTGTTGGGGTAGGACTTGGTGTTGGCGTTGGTGTAGGTGAGATTGAAGGCGTCGGAGTGGGTGTAGGCGTTGGGGTAATAGAGGGTGTTGGTGTAGGAGTTGGGGTTGACGCACACACCACGGTGGTAGTCACCGAGGAGGTATTGTTAGCCAAATTCGTATCCACCGAGTAGTTATTAGTCGTGGTAGGCGGGGCGACGGAGATGGTGGCGACGTTGGTAATGGTGGTACACGCCTGGGACGCTGGTACGGCAAAGGTGAGTTGGATGTCCACGGTTTCAACTACTCCCCGTCCCTGTCCTCCATTGGGCAGGAATGGTATGATCTTCGCGGTCTGCAGATACGGAATCGTGCACACGACGTTGGTGCCTTGCTGGGCACACGTGAGCTGCTGGACTCGATCGGCTAAATACTGTTGTGGTCCGGTGGTGAATTGCGTGTGTTGCGGTTGAAAAACTAGTCCCGGCGGAATGGGATCGGTGACGGTGACTCCTCCAATGGTAAAGCCGCCTAATAACGTGCCCTCAAACATACTGGCGCGCAGGGTATACGTGATCGTCCCTCCTGGAGCAATAGTTGCCGGGCCCGTCTTGACGATCTTGAGATCAATCGGATAGGCATCGTTACAGGCGAGGGCCAGGGTAGGGAGGGCGAAGAAAAACCCTAGTGCGATAAGGGCAGTAAAGAGTGTGGATACCAGCTTCATAAAATGCGTAAAAAAGAGATTAAAGGTAACTGGCTTGTATAGCATGAACACGTATAGGAGTCAATGTTGCGGGCAGCTTATACCAACCACACCTAATCACTGCCATGTCATTGCGAGGAACAGCAGTGACGAAGCAATCTTGGTTGCGACGCTAGATTGCGCAGCCTGTCCCGAGGTTTGGCGAAGGGATCTCTGCCTCGCAATGACTACTCTTTTCTGTCTTTGCGAGTGCGGCCGAAGCAATCCCAGGGTTTAAATCACTAGATTGCCGCGCTCCTTACAGTCGCTCGCAATGACGGATAAGAAAAAACTGCTCATTAATGAGCAGTTTTTCCATACTAGCGTGGCTTATTGAGGCTACCGTGGCGGCCGTGGCCCACGGAAGTTATTGGGACGCCCACCACCCCGACTATCTCGGCGCCCACCACCGCTGCGTTCTGGCCGTCCCCCATTGCCACCCGGCTCGGTAGTGCCTCCCGGCAACGCTGCTTTATGGGACAAATTGAGGCGACCCATGCTGTCTATTTCAACCACAATGACCGGAATCACATCCCCAACTTTCACAATTTCATTAATGGAATCGATGCGCTCGTCGCGGAACTGCGAAATGTGCACCATGCCTTCCACGTTTGGCACCAGCTCCACAAACGCCCCGAAGTCCATAATCCGAGTCACACGGCCTTCAAAACGCTCCCCCGCCTTAATCTCCCGCGTTAAGTTATGGACCCACTCCTTCGCCTTTTCCATCGCTTGCCCATCGTTCGAAGTAATAGACACCAAGCCGTCGTCATCGATATCAATTTCCACGCCTGTTTGCTCAATAATCTCATTGATATGCTTGCCCTTGGGCCCAATTAAGTCGCCAATCTTCTCCACCGGAATCCGCATCGTAAAGATCCGTGGCGCATAGGGTGAGAGGTCTTGGCGAGGTTCTGCAATCGCCGCGTCCATCGTATCCAAAATTTCCAGCCGTGCCTGTTTCGCTTGCGCCAGTGCCTCCGAGAGAATTTGGCGAGTGAGACCCGTTAACTTTACATCCATCTGCAAGGCCGTGATGCCATCACGTGTGCCGGCTACTTTAAAGTCCATGTCCCCTTTGTCGTCTTCAACCCCCGCAATGTCCGTCAAAATGGTGTAGGCACCGGTTTTTTCATCCATCACCAAGCCCATCGCAATACCACTAACTGCTTTCTTAATCGGCACCCCCGCATCCATCAGCGATAAGCTCGAACCACACACCGACCCCATAGAAGACGAGCCATTGCTCTCCAACACTTCCGACACTAACAGCATGGTGTACGGCCACTCTTCCTTCGATGGCAGCACCGGTAACAGCGCCCGCTCCGCTAATGAACCGTGCCCAATTTCGCGACGCCCTGGGCCTCGATTCGGCTTCACCTCGCCCACCGAGTAACCGGGGAAATTATAGTGGTGGATATAGCGCTTCTTAATTTCCAGTTCCATCGTATCAATCAGCTGGACATCAGACGGGCCGCCCAGCGTCGTTACGTTTAATACCTGCGTTTCGCCGCGCTGGAACAAGGCCGAGCCATGAGTGCGCGGCAGTAAACCAACCTTAGCCATAATAGGGCGAATCTGCGTTACCGTGCGCCCGCCTTCACGTTTACCGCCGTTCACCGCCCAGTCACGCGCAATGATGCCCCGCAGCTCATAAATCGCATTTTTAATCTGCTTTGCCGTAATGCTCGTCTGCTCTTCTGCCGACAAACCTGCCAGCACTGCTTCTGCAGCTGCCTTCTCTGCGTCACGAAAATCTTTTTTAACACGCGCTTTCTCTAAACGTTCCAATAAAACAGGGCGCGCCAGCGCTTGAATCTTTTGGTCAATCTCGGGAAAGGTGGGCATCAAGATTGGCTCTACTTTGGCCTTACCCGCCTGTTGCTGTAATTGCTCCATCACCGGAACAATGACGGCTAATGCCTTTTGGGCCGCTTCAATTGCATCCAACATTACATCTTCCGGCACTTCCTGCGCCCCCGCTTCAATCATGGTAATACGGTCCCCCGTGCCAGCCACCACTAAGTCCAGAGTGCTTTGCTCCCGCTCCGCCACCGTGGGGTTAATCACAAACTTGCCATCAACGTGCGCTACTCGCACCGCCCCCAGGGGCCCGCTCCAGGGAATGTCGGAAATAGTGAGTGCCGCACAGGCCGCAATCATGGCCGGAATATCAGCATCATTCTCGCCATCATAGGACAGCACGGTCAGCGTTACCTGGACATTGTTAATCATGTTATCCGGAAATAGTGGCCGGATCGACCGGTCAATAAACCGCGCCGTTAACGTCGCCTCGTCGCTAGGCCGTCCCTCGCGCTTAATAAAACGGCTGCCTTTAATTTTACCCGCCGCGTAGTATTTCTCTTCATAATCAACGAGCAGCGGTAAAAAATCGCCATCGGCGTACAGTGGCCCCACCATCGTGGTCGCCCCTAACACGACTGTGTCGCCATATCGCACCAGAACCGAGCCGTTAGCCTGCTTGGCCAATTCGCCAGTAGATAAACATAATTCTTGACCCCCAATTTGAGTCACGCACGTTTTAATCCCGCCTTTATTTGCGACGCCAGGCGCCACTACAGAATCTTCAATCATATTGTTTGAAATACGCTTGAGTACCCCGTAGCTACTGCGTGTCAGTCAAAACGTAAAGCGAAGAAAGAGGAGTAATCATACTCTGCCCTTTTCGCTTGTCATTTTGTCCTACACACCAGATCGTACCGGTTGCAAGCGCTTACTGTTAGATATTAATTAGTGAACATGTCAGGCCGTCGCGTACGACCGCCAGACACCACACTACTTAATAATTTTGGGTACGCGGCGGCGTAACCCGGTGCCAATCAAATAATCCTTAGGGCTGCTTGAAAGATCAATAAAACTGTCCACGTGGTCGATTAACGCGCCAGACGTGCTCTCACGAAAACTCATCAGCTCCACACGCAAACCATGCTCCTGGGAAAACTTCACCAGCGGGATAAAGTCCCCGTCCCCGGTAACTAAAATCGCCACATCAATCTTTGGCTGCAACCGTAAGATATCCATCGCAATCCCTACATCCCAATCTCCTTTTTTTTGCCCGCCAACAAACGTTTGGAGCGGCTTCGTTTTAACCTCAAAGCCCTGCTTGCCGAGCGCTTCATGAAATTCACCCTCGTGCGCCTCTTCCGTAGTAATGCCATAGGCCAAGGCGCGGACCAGCTGGCGGCCGCCCACCCCATTTTTGAGGATCGCCTGAAAATTCACTTTTTTACCAAAAAGCGATCGAGCGGAGTAGTACAGATTTTGAATATCGACAAAAACCCCGACCCGCTGCTGGGGAAATTGTCCGGGAGAAGTCATTACAGTGCTTTGAGTCCTAGTTTTTTGGTTAACGAGCGGTATCGCTTTTCATCCGAGCGCTTCAGGTACGCCAACAGGCGCTTACGCTTACTGACCATGCCCAGAAGTCCTCTGCGGCTATGGTGGTCTTTCTTATTCTTTTTCAGGTGGCTCGAGAGCTCATCAATCTTCTCGGTAAAAATTGCTACTTGGACTTCGGGCGAACCGGTATCCGCATCGTGCAGCTTATACTTCTTGATGATAGTGTGCTTCCGTTCATCTACTTTACTCATAAAACAGGCAAAAACATTAGTGGTTATAGGTTGTATGAAATACACGATACCATACCTGGTGGTTGAAAAAAAGGCAAATAAGCCGATACTACCAACCCCGGTTGATTCATTCTACCAGCCGTCATTGCGAGGAGTCTTCGACGAAGCAACCTAGGTATGGCAGTGAGTAGGTGTGGTTGGTATAAGTGCGCCTTTACCATGTGTGAAAATAAAAAAGCGTTCTGAAAGGTAGTCTCAAGAACGCGCTGGCTACGATTCCGACGTCGTTTCTATGCGAAGCAATGGATACGGCGCTTTCGGCTGCCGTCCGTACCGTCGACGCACTTTTGGCGTCACCACCACTGTACCGCGAGAAGCAACCCGTCGCCGCTCATAGCTAATATTCGGCAATCTCCCTTCAGCTCGCAACGCTTGAGCTGTACGTTGTATTTCAGTTAACCCAATCTTCAATAAGCGGCACGCTCGTGTGATCTGCGGCCACTTCAGCGCAGACAAGCTATCAATGTGCCCCATAAGTTCGCGACTATTCATCTGGATCGCTCGGGCAATGGTATGTTCTCGTCGACCAGCCCCTCGCGCCACCCGATACAGCGCCCATAACCAGAAACAATCTTCAGCACCCGAAGGAATGCGCCGCCGTGAATACACGAGCAACGCCTCCTCGTCCATTTTTATCCCAGCAGCATCGAACGTGCTTTCGCTAGCCATGAGATTGCTCTCCTGTTGTATGTAGAAAGAACACCGCTGCACTTCCCTACGCTATACTAGCCCTATGCCCAGTAAACTCAAGGAGCTGCACGCCGACTTCCTCGAAGACCTGGAAATTGCCCAGGGGCGCTCTCAAAAAACAATTGCTAACTACGATCACTACCTCCAACGCTTCTACCAACAGCAAGCCATTGAGGACATTGCCAGTATTACCCTCGAGAGCGTCCGGGCTTTCCGGCGCCACTTAAATGAATCTGGCACCAATGGGTTGAGCCTAGCCACCCAAAACTACCACATGATTGCGCTGCGCCAGCTGCTCAAGTACCTGGCCAAACGCGACATCCCAGCGCTGTCCCCCGAGAAAATCGGGTTAGCCAAGCTCGCCGAGCGAGAAATAGACGTGCTGTACCCCGAGGAGGTCGAAGCCTTACTCGCCGCCCCTACTGGCCCTGCTATTGAAACATTGCGGGATAAAGCCCTCCTCAACGCCCTCTTCTCTACCGGCCTACGTATTTCCGAAGCCATGAAGTTAAACCGAGATACCGTACGAGAAAAAAGCCGTGAAATTCCAGTCCGCGGTAAGGGCAACAAAGTCCGCGTCGTCTTTTTATCTGAAGAAGCCCACGCTGCCATTAATCAGTACATTGCTGCCAGGAGTGACATTGACCCCGCCCTGTTCATTCGGCATAAAAAGGGCTCCGTTGGTGCTGCCGATGACTTACGCCTCACCCCGCGCACCGTCCAGCGACTCATTAAAAAATATGCGGCTAAGGCTGGCCTCACCAAAGACATCACACCCCATACTTTACGCCATTCTTTCGCAACTGATTTATTGAGCAACGGCGCCGATGTGCGTGAAGTGCAGCAGCTCTTAGGCCACGCCTCGATTACGACCACTCAAATTTATACGCACTTAACCGACGTCCACCTCCGCGACGTCCACGAACGGTTTCATCGGAAAAAGCAGGCCAGCTAGGGCGTTAACAACTCCAGCCCACAGGGCAATTCTTGCGTAAGTTCAGCCGAAAACAGCTTGGCTCCAATTGTTGTCCATCGCAAAGTTGGCTGCCCACCCGTCACCTCCTGCGTTAACAAGCCATGGCGCTGGAGCATATCTATAATCAAAAACTTTTCCAGAATGGCCGGCAACGCGTGTTGCTGCACAATTGGCAAAATCGCCGCCTGCCCGTGGCCAATTTCTAATAAACCCTCTTCTTCCCACAGTGGTAAAAACGTTTCGAGCACATCTACACCCCACGCTTGGCGATCTAACACATCATGAGCCTGCACGTGTTCCCCTAAATCCCACAGTAGCGGCAGGTAATCTTGCACCACCCGCGTGTAGCGACCCCACATGCCCGTAAATTCGCCCCAATCAACATGGTAGGTGTCGGCATGCCACAACACATAAAACTGCTGCGTGGCAGGGAAATGCCGAAACCGTTCATAGCGTGAACGCACCACTACTAACTTCCCTTTCACGGGACGCACTAGGCGCAGCGCTTGTAACACCGCCCGCAAGCGGCGTAACGGTAAATGGGCCCACTCGCTCTCAACTGGTAACGTCTGCACTGACCGCAGCGACGGCATGGTGGCCGCCAGCCGCCACACATCTGCTTCGGCCACGGCCAGCTCCCCTTGCTCCTCAACTAAACTGGCTGGCTGGCACAAAATTTCTTCTAGGTAGGCTTGAGCATCTTGCAGCATGGGCACATGGGCCACTTCTTCGCTCGATAACGCCAACGACGGCAACAGCGGCACATGCGGGTGGTGCGTCGCCCACAACGACACAACCGTACTGCGCCACTTACGCGCTAACACTTCCGATGTGGCCCCCACGCAGCGCAACACTTCCCGCACCGCCGTTTCGGGGTCAGGCGCTTGGCGCACCGTGTGTAGCAGCCCTTCTACGCTCATCGTGGCTGCCACGTTACTCAACGCGCACAACGCGCGTAATTTCTGTACTGGCGTCGATACCGGTGAAGTCTGAATAGTCATTGCCTATACAATACCAAGGGTTAGCACGCACGCAAAGAGATTCTGCCGCCTACCCATTCCGTTACCTGCGCCCTCATGCCAATAATTTTTTGAGTATGAAAAAAGGCGCTATGTAACTAGTACATAGCGCCTCGAGTCAAAAAGTACACCGCTACTACAACTTGAACGGTTCAAAGAGGTAATAGATCGTTCCGCTATGCTCGTCCACCCAGTACTTCATCAAGAAGAAACCTGGATAAGATTTGCGGCGAAATTTATTTCTTTGCACGACCGGCGCAGGAACAGAAACAGGATTTCCAGGGCCATCTTCCATGACCCGCAGCCCTTGCGGTGCTGCCCACAAAGCAAGCTCTCGTGCCGCTTCTGCCCTTTTGGCGACAATCTCCTCATGTGTCGGCCTTAGCAGCCGAGGACCCGCATCATCCACCCTTGCCGCTGGCGCCGCCTTACAAAAGGCTTCCTCAATCTTCTCATCAACTTTCTTCAGGAGCGCTGCTTCCTTCTCCTCAAGCTTAAGCCGTGCAAGTTCCGCATCATTTGCGGCTTGTTGAGCGGCGGCGGCTCGAGCATCATTGGCAGCCTCTAAATCAAGCTTATCCTTGGCTGACTGCTCCGCCATCGCCACTCTAATCTCTTCGATCGTGGCTCCGCCGCCACGAACCTTTCCCGTTGGGTCCTTCAGGGAGTCAAAGCGACGCTTCATCTTAACATCGCTGGCATTCAGCAAGCGACGAATTTCTCGCTTCTGCTCCGCTGCTCGTTGGACCACAGCCTGGTCGTATGCACGAATACCGTTAGCAAACTCATCTCTTAGTTCCTGCTTTGTCAAGGAAGCGGGAGGTGAGGGATTAGAAGGACAACCTGCCCCTCCACAACTCACTACCAACATCAAAAACAGGACAACAACAATACTTTTCATCACAGTTTCTCCGTTGAAGATTATGATTGTTGGTAACGACTCATTCCTCCACTTCCTCTTCCTCGTGATCCCATTCAGATTCCATCATTGATGGATTAGAGGATTCTTTGGGGACAAGATCAGAAAAGTCATATGGCCTGAGAGCATCGCCACCGGGAGGAGTAGTAATACTCGCACCTGATCCTTGCGGCCATACCACCACTAGAACAATCAAAACAAGCAGCACGGTCGCACCGAGCGCTAGGCTCACTCTCTGATACAAAGTAGTTGAACGAATCATACCCACCATTTTCCGACCAACTTCATCCTGTTGCTGAGTCAGGATTTTCACCTGACTTTTAAGGTCGGTGTACTTCCGAACCACGTTATCAGGCATCAGCTGATCATCTGGCACTGCTGCCAGTGCCCTAGTGATGGCCTCTAAGCCGCCCTTGGCCTCAACGCCTTCTTGCGTCGCTTGCGCATGCGCTGTGGTGGCAATCAAAAGTTTCTTCATCAATACCTCAAGGTGTTCCTTTGCTTGCACTTGGGTGTACTGACCCAACTCATCCTCATTCAATTCCAGATTAGCCAGAGTGTCAGGGCAAAGCTGGGCCAGTCGGCCTTGTAATTGAAAGATTTGCTTTAACTGATTCGGGGTAATCGTCGCCACCTGAGTTTTCGGCTTCTTGGCTGTCACCATGAGAGCTCCTTTTGGTTTCTGCTTTGATTGGGTTACACGTTTTTTTTCATTTCCACAAACAGTATCTGTTTTTTCCAATAACCGCCGAAGTTGATCGGCCAGTTGCTGAGGATTAAGCCGCTGTTGCTCTTTCCCCAAAACCATACCCACTATCTCGAAGTCATCAATCGTCATCTGCGCTTTAGCAAGCGCTTCCTTCAATTGAGAACCTTCTGCTGTCAAACGAGTGATATCTTCCTGTAGGGGTCGACATGTCGTTTCAACAGCCTTCTGAGTTCGCTCTGCTTCTTCTGCACCCGCCGCCAGACCCTCCTCCTCATTGTGCCCAGCGTCTGCAGCAGAGCCTTCAACTGCCTCATTATGAGGCCTTAATTTTTCCTTCGCTACATCAATATCGTGCTGCTGGACCAACGCTTTGAATTCAGCAGTCAGTGCAAGAAATTGGTTATGCGCGGCATCACACCCCTCCTCCTTAGTCATAGTGTGAACGTTCTTCAGGCGATCATCGCGCAAAAATTTTTCCTTTAGCTCTTGTGACAATGACGATCTCTTGATGTGCCCTTTCATCTTCTGTAGCTCAACATTCAACTCTCTTGGTTGCATGACTTCTTCCTAAACAGAGGAATGGGCATTTTTTTCTAACGCTATTTTGCCCGGGGACACGTATATGTGATCCCCCGAGGGGTTTATTTGTACATTAGATTGGCAACGTTCAAATCTAGTCTTCGCGTGGCACAACGCCACTCCCTAACAGCATTTCTGACTTGGCTACTATATGCACACTATTTCAATATTGTCAAGACATACGGCCTGTGTTACACTCTGCTGTTTATGAAAACACTATTCCTCGGACAATTAGGTTTGCGGGCTGGCATGGGCCAGCCTAAAAGTTCTCGCGAACAACGATTAGAGATGCTAGGACGTGCCCTAGTAGACGCTGGCCACAGCGTAACCATACTCGGTACCAAGCCGTTTACCGACGCCACCATCACTAATTTCCACGGCATCCAACTGCGCCTCAAGCCCTCGTTAAACCCCGAAAAAGCCGGCGGTTGGCTGTATATCGTTGCCAGCCTACTCACCCTCTGGCGCCAGCAACCCAGTGTCGCCCATATTCATTCCTGGCGCATGGCAGCGCTGGTGAGCATTGCCGCTTTGCTTTCTCCCGAAACAAAGTTTGTCTGGACCATTGATGCCCTGCCCCGCCAGTACCACTTTGTAGCTCGCCTGATTGCCCGCCAGGCCCACCGCGTGTGTGACAGCATTACCGTGCCTACCCGTGTCCTCCAGTATCAATTACTCACTGCGTATAGAGTGTCCACCTATTACATCCCTGATGGCTACGTCCCCCCTGTTTTAAAAGATTTGCCACTCAAAACATTTAGTCTACGCAACAATCAGTACACGGTTCTGCTTGCTACCAACCCCGATCACATTAAAAGTGCCATTCGGGCTTACGCTACCCTAAAAACAGCTAAAAAGCTGGTTATCTTAAGTGAACCGTCCGTTGCGTGGCAGCGCCTCCTCCACAAAAAATCCTTTGTATATTTTATTGGCCATAAAACAGGCCGCCAACTACACACGCTCATCCGCCACGCCCATGCTGTCATCGCCTATCCTGAACCAGCTCAACTAGATGTTCTGCTACAAGCTATGGATAGCGGTCGGCGCATCGTTGCGGCCAATGACCCCCTATTCCAAGAAACACTCGGGCTCACCGCCACCTACTTTAATCCCAGCAAAGTAAAGGATATCACCGATGCGCTTCAATTCGGCCTAAAACAAGCCAATGTACGTGGAATAAAGGCCCGAACGCGTGCCCAAAACCATTTCACCTGGAAACGCATTGTGCCTGAATACCTCACTCTATACCGCCATAATGAATTAGCTGTGGTGCCGATCGATTCCGCCCGCCAATTCGCCTACGGGCGAACAGGTACAGCCCAGTAAAGCGGTAGCCAGTTATCCGCCATTTCGGCGGACCCGCCGTGCTGGCGGGCAAATAATCAGTTACAATCCCGATACGCGGATGTAGCCGAATTGGTATAGGCGCACGGCTTAGGACCGTGTGGGCAACCCCCGTGGAGGTTCGAGTCCTCTCATCCGCACACTGCACAATCATTGATACAAGTCCTGCCTACCCGCCATAGCAGAGCGAAGGAGGGTCCTCGGCACATTGACACACGGACAAGTTCTACTGTACTGTCACCAGTTGGTCTTTTGCATCGAGTGTACCTTTAAACCCAGGAAACAACCCATGCTACGTCTCCTCGCTGGCGCCCTTCTGGTACTCTACAGCGCCATCCCCGCCACAGCCATTGCTCAAGATTACTATGATGGCTTTGGGTATGGGTGGTACGACGACCAGGATCAGGCTAATCACCCTGGTTTCTTCTGTCCCCCCGTCGTCGCTCGCACTGTGCCCCGGAACTTCTACAACTATGCTCCAGCACCAGTAATCGAGTATCACGAACATCACCACCACTACCACGCCACCCACTACCACCATGAAACGCATTATCATTATCCTGCTCCCGTCGGCCCCCCTCTGCCCATACAACCTCCCTGTCCACGACCTCTGCCTGTTCCTCAATTTTACTATCACTTAAACCCGTGCCCTCGATGGTAAATAACTACCCCTGGCACCTCTCCACCGCTTCTCTACCACTATAAAGAGGGCGGTTTTTTCTTGAAAAAAAGTTAATTTGACAAAAGTATAAAATTGTGTATAATTGTTAATTGCTGAAGTTCAGCTTTTCTGTTCGGCAAGATCATTGCCAATATAACCCATTTGGAGCCTTACGATGAATCTCACTCGTGTTCTTCTAGCCGTAATAGCCTTGGCTGCAATGGTGCTTATTGGAGTCAGTATTGCGCGACTCCCTTCGGACAGCAGCCTCTGGGGCATCGTCCAAGCCGGCCTGTTCCTTGGTTTCTGCGTGTTGATTTACCTTGGACTGACGTCGGTATACATCATTCCGACTGACAAAATGATGGCCTCGATTTTTCTAGGCACCTGGCGAACAACGTACCTATCTGGTACGGCAGCAGATCGCAAAGACGTACGCGGCACAAAGTTTATCGACTATGTCGATGACAACGGCAACAGGGTGGCACACCAGGGCCTTTTTGGCTCTGACATTGTCATTTTACTGTACCCTTTGTGGACAGTCCGGCTATTCCCCCTGACTGAAAACGTGGGCATCGTTCACGTGTCACGAGTGTACACGAAGCATGTCCCTCCCGAATCACCGGAGGTACCTGCGTTAGTGGATGTGACCATTACGTGGGAACTGAGTCCTTATCTAAAACCCCTGATCCAGACCTTTCCGGTCATAGGAGATGGGCCATATGATCTAGGGCGCAAATGTAAGCTTCATGACAATCAGTGGGATCGAGACGATGAAAAAAACCACAAGCACGAGTACGACAGCACACCGTTGGCTGGCTTAGTCATGAATGTCATCGGTAATGACATCGTCCACAAGGTTCGCACCGTCGGTGCGAATTACCAGTGGATCGGTGGTGGAACCAAAAACATCAAGTCAGAGAAGCACAGCTATGAGAAAGAACTCTTAGCGGCTCTCTTCGAACCAGACGCCGCAATCGTTCGCGGCGGTCTACTTGGTGAAATCACTGACCCCGCTGACCCAAGTAAAAAAAGAATTGGGGCCGGGAAAGCAGCGTCGTCATTCGATGTCATCATCGAGGACGTTGCTGTCGAAGACCCAGAGGTAAGCAAAGCTCTGGGCAAACCGTTGATTGCGGCCATGGAAGCCCAAGCCGAAACAACCAGAGGCGAGGGTAAAGGCAGGTACTACGCAAAAATTGAAGCCGAGAGCGGCATTAAAGCACGCGATGCAGCTATGCTGGAAACACTCGACAAGTCGCAAGGCGATCTCAATGTCTGGACCGCCGGTCCTGGCGGCCTACTTCAACACCTCAATCGAATACTTGGAGGAAAAAAACCTCCCAAAGTAAAAACACCTCCCGAAAAGAAAGGATCGTAACCAATGGTATACATGGTAATTGTGGGCATTCTACTGGTTATCGTAGGCGTTCTACGATTAGGCTACCGATTAGGCTGGTTTCAACCAGCCGCCACCAGAGGAACATCTACTCCTTCAGGAACAACTAGTCCCCGCAGGGCTGCCTGGTTCATCATCAATCTGTGGCAAGTCTTGCTCGGAATTGCTGGAACCATAGCAGCGCTCATGGTCCTTCTTGTTGTTTCCGCCGCGCTCATTGGATTGATTGATCTGTTGTTTATTCCAGATGAGCCTGTATCTGCTACCAGCACACCACTCCCAGCTGCTGCGCGTCTTACTCTGGATGAGCGAGAGGCGCTTCAAAACGATCTGTTGGCGATACCCCTCACTGATTATGAGTGGACGGTTTCGCCGCAAGAGGTAAATCTTACCTTTGATCGAAGTAATTTGGACTGGCAGTACGTGCTGAACTTGACCTATATGGACAAGCTCAGCAGTTCAATTACTTCCGGCCGAACAAACGTAAGCACCGTGGCGTACCACGGCACCAATGGAGAAAGTTGGGAGTATGTGCGGCCAAACGAAACTAACGCAGTAAGCAAATCAGCGCACACATTGCATATTCGACCTACGAATAGATTTGCTGCGCGTGGTAGCGACCAGTTTGTTGGCTTGTTCTTTCAGCTACACCCTCCGCATGATGGCTCAACCGTTCTCCGGACGGAAACCACCATTGCCCGCGATGAATCTCGCCCTTGGGGAATCATCCGGACAAAGTGGGCCGATCAACCCCTCCAGTGGGAAATATCGGCTATGTTTTGTCACGCGGGAGGAGGGCTGATTGAACCCAGCGTGTTACAAAAAACACCCATCCTCATTGGCTGGGTACACGTACCCGGTGAACCATTAACCGACAAAAACTCGGTCATGGGAACATCTTCTGTGGTGAAATTTAACAATAATTCACCACTCGTGGACGATCTAATGGTTCTTAAAATACACGTTCCGGCCACTTTTCCCAGCGACGTCTTTGCTCGGGTAAATGTACGGATCGAGTAACCCATTGCATCCATGTCACACCCCCCCACCCCTGTCCACGCTTAGTGCGACAGGGGTTTTTCTTTGCTTACAAAATCGTGGCGGGCAACGAAAACACGATTAAATTAAATATCGCAGCCACTACTCCCAGAATGACTAAAATTACAATCGAGCGCAGAATCAGCCACTTCATCCGCTCCTGCACCTCCGCATTCCCCAAATGAAAATAGAAACGCGAACCAGAGCGCAACATCACCACGGATAACACCAAGGCAATAACCAGGAAAAGCGTGTTAACAATAATACTAATAGCATTTAACGTCATGAAAGTAGTATAACGAAATAGTACGTCCTTGTACGAAAACAGCTCCCGAGAGGCGGGAGCTGTTGTGTAACTAAGCAAGGCTTATGTTGCCCCACCTTGGCCGGCGACGGCCCCTAACACGAAGTTCACTACCACGGCTGATAATCCAATAACGATCAATCCAATGAGAGCGTAGAGAATAGTGTTCTTGGCCTGCTCGGTCTGGTCTTCATCACCTTGAGAGATGATGTAGCGAACACCACCGAGTACTAACATTACGGCGGCGATCACGCCTACGATCATTAACATAATATTAACGATCGTCGTGATGGCGCCTACCAGACTGCCACTCTGGGTGCCAGCAAATGGCTGTACGCCTTGAGCCAGTCCCACGGCATCCACTGCCAATGGCGACACTAGCAAAGTAAGCATTAAAGCTGTTGAAATAAATCCACGAATGTTCATGCTGCTCTCACCTCCTTCAAGTAATTACTACTTATTGTAGCGTTATTTTGACTCATCGCCTACCTGTCTCCTGCTGCTCCGCCAGCATTACCGGCTGGTGCCGCATTATTGCCGCCACCCCCACCCTGACCACTAATCGCACCAAGGGTGAAATTAACTATGACCGCCGAAAGCCCAACCACAACTAACCCAATCAGAGCATATAAGATCATGCGCTTCGCTTGCTCTGCTTCATCTTCCTCACCAAAGGAAATAATATATTTCACCCCAGCATAGACCAATACAATCACCGCGATAAAAGCAACTAAACCCAGTAACACATTCACTACTTTTTCGACAGATTTTAGTAAATCATCACCTGGTTGCAAACCAGTCGAACCAACTTCAAACTTTTTTAATTGAGCTGACACGGGTAGAGCTGTAACTAAAGTGACAACCAATACCATCGATAGCACCAAGCCTTTAAAATAGCGTTTCATAGTAAGAGAAGTATTGCTGTATTCTATCACATTACTATTGATTAATGGGTGCCCTAATATCAGGCGCTTTGTTGCCTCCGCCTCCTGCTCCACCAACCCCCAACGCGCCAAGTACTAAGTTCACAATTACTGCCGCGAGAGCAATCACAATTAAGCCGATAATGGCATACAAAATCACCCGCTTAGCTTCTTCTGCCGCCTTTTCATCGCCCAACGAAGTAATGTATTTGATTCCACCGTAAATCAGAGCCAAGACTGCGATAGTAGCTACAAACCCAAGCCCAATATTGAGTATTTTCGTAAGACTTTCTTCGATGCTGGTGTCAGGTAAACCAACTTCATTCACGTCTTGTGGTAGTTGAGCCTGTGCTGCTCCTGCCGTCATCAGCAGCACGCTGGATAGCAGTAAGCCTAAAATAAATTGGTACTTCATATGCAAAAACTATTTACGCAACGTACTTAATACCAAGTTAACAATAACCCCAGCTAGAATAATAAGTATCAAGCCTATGACCACGTATAAGATAGTTCGCTTAGCTGTTTCCGCTTTTTTCTCATCACCGAACGAAGTGATGTATGTTATCCCGGCAATAATTAAGGCCAAGACAGCAATCACGCCGACTAGCCCTAGAATAAAGTTAATAACAGCCAAAATAATTGCTTTGATGTCTTCATTCTGGCTCAACCCTGCTTGCCCCGCTGCTTGCTTGGCATTATTTTGTCCCACACCAACTTGAGCAAGCGCTACCTCGGGCAAAGAAACCAACGCGATAGCAGTCACCAGTATCGAGCAAAGCAAAACATTCTTCATAGAAATCATCGTAACAGTGTCTTAGAAAGAATAGTGATAATCGACCACGCCAAAATAGTAATTACTAACCCGATAACTGCCCAAAAAAGAATTTTTTTAGCGTCGGCCATGGCCGCCTCTTCACCCCTACTTGTCACTAGCCGCAATCCCGCATAAATAATAGCCGCCACTGCAATTACGCCAATTAAGGCCAAAAGCCAACGAATGGTTCGCTCAATAATATCAATTGCGTTCCAAGACTTGAATCCCATCTGGTCCAGAGCCTGCGCATGTAACTCATTAAAGCCCGCCCCAAAATATGTAGCCTGGGCTAACTGCAATGGCATTAAAGAACTACAGCCAAGTAAGCTTAGTAAAAAGGTCAATCGGATAAAAGAGTTCATAATTAGGACTTAATTTGCTCCAAGAAAGCCAATGACAATGCCAATAATACTCCATGCCAGCAGCGTTACCGCCAAGCCAATCAATGCCCACATAATAATTTTTTTAGCCGAGGCCACGGCTTGCTCATTACCAAACGATCCAACCATTCGAATACCACCTACTACTAGTGCCAAAAGTGCCAAAACAAAAACCAAGCCCAGAAGATAATTAATAATATTGGTAATAACCCCTGTGAGATCATTTGCATCTAGGGGATTATCAAATTTTGCCTGCGCCCAAGCCCAGGTCGGCAACAATGTTCCTGTTCCTACCACCCACACTCTTGTTAATAGTTTTTTACTGTCCATCTTTTTTCAGTGCTTGGCTTAATTGATCTTGAGCTCGCGTTAGCGCTTCATCTGTCGTCGTTTCCCCCCGTACTACGCTATCGATCATGGTGTTAAAGATTGAGTCGACCACCACTATGTCTGGCCGGGGCCAACTTTGGGCCGTAAGGGCCTGCTCAGTGAATACGCCTAACACCGGATCGCGCTGTAATTCTAACACACTGTCTTTGCGGGCTGGCGGCGTTTGTTGCGCCGCATTGATTAAAGCCGATGGCTCTTTGCTGGTCATAAACTGCACAAATTGCCACGCCATGGTAGGGGCGGCGGAAGAAACCGACACGCCGAACGGCCAGTAGGCCGCAAAATCAACGTTGCGATCAGTCGAGGTGCCCATAATTTGCGGCATCGGCGCAATGGCAAAGTTGGTGCCAAGCTTTAAGCGAGGATTTTTAGCCGCAATCGTAGGCAAGTGGTATGAGTAATTAAACATCATGGCTGTTTCTCCTTCGGCAAACGCATCAATCGAAAAGTCCTGGCTTAAATCCCAGGTGTAGACCTTCTTAGCCTTGTTCGCAAAATCGGTGTAAAAAGTTAAGGCCAGCTTACCAGCCGCACTCGAACCGGTAATATCTGCCGTCTGCTGCCCGGTAACCATCGGCACCCCACTCTGCATCATGAGTAGCTGTAAAATGTCTGATGCCCGGTTCACGTTGGCCGCAGTCCCTGCAGCTAACGCGCTTTGCTCAATCGTCCCCACGCGGTTCACCTTGGTTATTTTCTCCACCACGCTATGCATGTCATCCCACGTCTTGGGCGGCGCCGCAATCCGAGCCGCGTTAAAAATGTCTTTGTTGTAATACAGCGCCAGGGTATCTACCGACGTTGGCAAGGCGTACACCCGGCCATCGCGCACTACGTCTTGCGCTACCACGTCCACAAATTCATCCTGTACGGCTCGTTGATCAACCACGTCATTCGGCGCCGGGGCAAGCAAGCCGCGCTTGCTATCAATCCACGTATGATGAATCACAAACACGTCCGGCCCGCGCCCTTCCGCCAATGCGCTCAACAATTCCCGTTCGTACGTCGCCACCGATGCAATCTTTTTATACTCTACCACCACTCCTGTTTTGTCTTTAAACGCATCCAAGACGGGCTTCATGTCTTCGCTGTCTTGCCACAAGCCCCACACCTGCAAGCTTTTGCCCTGCAGCTGGTCTTGTGTCGTGGTGTCACGCCGGCAACCAAAGCCAGACAGCGCCACCACACCCAGCCCCACCACGGCTACTACACGAACGTACCGCCAAATCATTTTCATGCGGCTACTGTTAAGACCAACCCGTAATGATAGGGGCTCGGCGCAAAGCTTTTCTCCAGCGCTAGACCCAAAGACTCTGCCAGTGTCACCACGTCATTTTTAAAAATGCGCACCGTGGGCGGCGGGCCCATCGGTGTGGCCACCACATCCCATTCCACCACCACAATCTTCCCCGCTTCATGCACGATGCGCTTGGCCTCGGCCATGATTTTAGCCGGATCCGATTGATGCAGAATATTTGCTACTAACACCCAGTCAGCACTCGCCGCTGGCAAGGTACTGCCTGCGGCCTGCTCTAAGTCGGCCCGAATGGTAGTAATGACCGTGGCATTACTGTCCCGCCGAGCGCGGTTTTCCGCTTCGGCTAACATGTCGCTTCTCACATCAACCCCAATGGCTTTACCCGCACTGCCCACCAACTTGGCCGCCGGCAATAAGTAGAACCCCGGCCCACAGCCTAAGTGGACTACACTCTGTCCAGCTCGTAACCCGAGTGTCCGCCAGAACTCTTCCGGACGAATGAAAGAATTGTCGTTCGACATGCTAGTAGAATAGCACAATTTTTATTCTTGCTCGCTCTTCAGTGTGGTAAAGGTCGCGATCTTCCCTGAATCACTATCGGGGCGCATCACTCGCACACCCTGGGTGCTGCGACCTTGCTCGCTCACTTCATTAGCGCCTACCCGAATGACTTGGCCCTTTTCTGAAATAATCAGCGCGTCTGTTTCGGCTACCGTCGTGGCATCCAAAATGCAGGCATTCACCACACTGCCCGTCTTAGCCGTCACTTTCGCCGTTTTAATCCCCGAACCACCCCGGCCTTGAATCCGATACTCGTGCAGCTCTGTTCGTTTCCCTAGGCCTTGTTCAGTAATAACCAGCACTTGACGATTGGTGTCCTTCGCGCCTGGAATATCATGCATCGCCACCACTACATCACCGCGGCCCAAGCGTATACCCCGTACTCCCGCTGCCGTCCGGCCCATTTGGCGCACATCCTTCTCCGAGAATCGAATGGCTTGGCCCTTTTGCGTCACTAGCAGAATTTCATCCGTCCCGCTCGACATGGCCACCCATTCCAATTGGTCGTTATCGTGCAAGGTAATAGCCTTAAGGCCCGAGCGGCGAATGTTAGCAAACGCCTCACGCGGAGTTTTCTTGATTAAGCCATCCCGCGTTGCCATAACAATATACTTACCTTCATCCGTATCCCCTGGCATCGCTTGTACCGCCGTCACCTTTTCATTCGCCGCTAATTCCAAGAAGTTTTGTAGTGCCTGACCCTTTGCGGTGCGAGTAGTGGCTGGAATTTCATACGTCTTGGTGGCAAAGACTCGCCCCTGATTGGTAAAGAAGAGCAATTCCTTATGCGTTGTCGTGGCCAAAAAGATATCTACCACGTCTTCTTCTTTCGTGGTCATACCGCGCACCCCCTTACCACCACGTCCCTGCACGTGGTATGCCGAGGTGGCAATCCGCTTGATGTACCCACCATGGGTCACAATCACGATCGTTGGGTCATCGGGCACTAAATCCTCCTGTGAAAATTCACCAATACCTTGCACAAACACGCGCGTCCGGCGCTCGTCACCATACGTGGCAATCATCTCCTGATACTCACTCATAATAATGCGGCTGACTTTCTTTGGATCCTTCAAAATACCTTCCAATTCCGCAATCAATGCCCTCTTTTCCTTCAACTCGTCTTCTACCTTCTGGCGCTCTAAGCCAGCCAGCGTCTGTAGGCGCATTTCGAGAATAGCCGTCGCTTGTGCATCGGAAAGGCGAAACACCTTACATAAGTTTACGTGGGCCAGTTCCCGCGTCTTGCTCTTCTTAATGGTAGCAATCACCTCATCAATGTGATCGAGCGCCTTCTTCAAGCCTTCTAAGATGTGCGCCCGCTCTTTTGCCTTCCGTAAATCGTATTCTGTGCGCCGAACGACAATAACCTTACGATGTGCAATGTGCTCTAAAATCACTTCTTTTAAACTCAATACGCGAGGCTGGCGGCCTTGGTCGACTAAGGCCAACATATTCATGTGAAAAGTCTTTTGTAAATCAGTAGTAGCGTACAGCCGATTAAGCACCTTGCGAGGGTATGCATCTTTCTTTAATTCAATCACGATGCGGATACCGTCCTTATCCGATTCATCTCGCAAGTCCCGAATACCTTCTAAACGCTTCTCCTTCACCCCGTCCGCAATCCGGGTGAGTAGTGACGACTTATTCACCAAGTATGGAATCTCATGCACGATAATCCGATGGCTGCCACGGTCGTCTTCTTCAATGTCTGCCAGCGCTCGAGTAACAATGCTCCCCTTACCCGTCGCATAGGCCTGTAAAATTTCTCGTCGATCGTAAATTTGGGCACCCGTGGGAAAGTCAGGCCCCTTCACAAACTTCATTAAATCTTCCACTGTTGCATCTGGATGTTCCACAAGATGCATTGCCGCTTCGCATACTTCTTTTAAGTTATGCGGCGGAACATTGGTTGCCATACCCACCGCAATACCCAGTGTTCCATTCACTAAAAATTGTGGAATTCGACTTGGTACTACTACTGGTTCCTGCCGCGTGCCATCGTAGTTATCTCGCATTGCCACCGTTTCCTTATCAATGTCGATCATCATTTCATCCGCAATTTTGGCCAACTTGGATTCCGTATACCGCATGGCCGCTGGCGCATCACCATCGATGCTACCCCAGTTACCTTGGCCACCAATCAATGGGTAGCGCAGTGAGAAGTCCTGCACCAAGCGCGCTAAGGCGTCGTATACCGCCACGTCCCCATGGGGGTGGTATTTAGCCAACACATCACCGACCACGTGCGCACTTTTGCGATTCTTGGCACTGGAGCGCAACCCCAACCGCCACATTGAATACAGAATGCGCCGAGCCACAGGTTTTAACCCATCACGCACGTCTGGCAGTGCCCGAGAAACAATTACGCTCATGGCGTAATCTAAGTAGCTCTTTTGGATTTCAGACGATAAACCTTGTATTTCAACTTTACCAATAACTGGCGTCCCATCCGCTAGAGAAGATTTTGCTTTAGCTACCATATATATTGCTTACTGACTAACTTCTACCGGTAAGCCAGGTTCAGTAGGTACGGGGGTAGGTGTTGGTGAGGCGACTAACGAGGGTACCGCTGGCGCTGTTGCGACTGGTAGGGAAGGCTCCTGCGTTTGGGTCGATATACCGGCCACGTCTTGGCGCAAAGGCAGGGTAGAAGGCACGACAGTGTTATTCGTTGCCGTTTCGGCAGCAGGGGAGTCGGGGCTATTAAATTTAATCTGCAAGGGGAGCAACACCGCTACCCACAAAATAATGAGCATGCCACCGCTAACAGCAGTGAGCAGTGTCGCTGCCCGCATGCGCACCGCTTCTGGCTGTTGGCGTAAATCCTCTAATTTTCGTTTAATACTTTTCATAGTTTCTTTTACCAGTTACTTCAGTTTACGGCATCAATAGTACCGTCGCCAATTCATCCTGCGGAATATTCTTTTGCTTCAAAATAACCTTCTGTTCTCGTTTCGCTGGGTTCACGCCCATCTCTTTCGCAAATTGATCCACCGGCTCTAGCTTTTCCTTTAACCCTGGCAATTCATAGTGCATCGGAATCACAATTCGCGGCTCGATCTTACTTACTAATGACAACGCTGCTTTGGTGGTGAGGCCCGAGCCGCCGCCCACTGGGACCAGCAACACATCAATATTAGTCTTTTCTAATTCTTGTAATTCCACATCAGTCATATCGCGATCCAATGCTCCCACATACAACAGCACGATGTCTTCGATCTGCCAGCGCTGTAGCGACCGCTCATTGCCGGCAGCGTCATGCCAACCTAACGCATGCAGCGTCAGGCCTTGTAGCGCGTATTCGCCGGGTGAAGACAACACCACTGGCTCACCTTGAATACCGCTAACCTGTGACATGCTGGCATCAGCCGGGTTAGAAAGCGCCACAATATTGGCCTTCGCTCGAAAAGCCGACAAGCCAGTATCTGATGAATGAGGATCAATAACAATTGTGGTGTCGCCGCTTTGTAATTTTATCGTGTAGTGGCCGTGCCAAGAGATATGCATGCCAGGAAGCATACAACGAAGTCGCTAAACTGCCTAGATAAAGAAACAGCTTATACCAATCCAACCTGCTTCGTTCTACTATCCGTCATTGCGAGGAGTGAGCGACGAAGCAATCTAGTGGTTTAAACCCTGGGATTGCTTCGCTGCGCTCGCAATGACAGAGCATACAGTACGTGTGGTTGGTATTATTTGCTTTCTTGCTTGCCTTGTGTCAATATTCTGCCGAATACCGATAGGTGGCTCACCTTAATTAATTTAACCTTAACGAGCCTCCTACCTCATTACCTATGACAATTGAAAACGAGGCAGCAAAGACCCCGAGCATAATGGAGCAACTAGTCACCGAGCATGAACAGCTGGTGGTAGTTCCTGCCGTCAGCGACATCGTCACTGGCATGATTTTAGACAAAGCCCGTAACGCCATGTACCTAGACCTAGGAAACTTGGGTGTGGGCGTCATTTATGGCCGTGAGCTATTTGATGACATGGACACCTTTAAGAACGCCAAAATTGGCGATCCGATTCAGGCCACCATTCAAACCCTCGAAAACGAGGATGGTTACGTCGAGTTATCCCTCCGCTCTGCCACCCGTGAACGCAGCTGGGATGAGCTCCGCCGTAAGCTGGACCAAGGTGATATCTTTAGTACTGAAATCCTGGATGCCAATAAGGGCGGCCTCATTGTTCGCGTTAATGGCGTCACCGGCTTCTTGCCAGTATCCCAATTAGCCCCTGATCATTACCCACGTGTTGAAGGCGGCGATAAGAACCAGATCTTAACTCGGCTCAAGAGCTACACCGGCCAAAACTTCAAGGTCAAAGTAATCACCGCTGGCCAGGATGACGAGAAGCTAATCGTATCTGAAAAGGCTGCCGTAGGTGATGAGATGAGCGAACTATTGAAGAACCTTAAGGAAGGCAAAGTTATTAAAGGTGAGGTCAGTGGTGTCGTTGACTTCGGTGTCTTCGTAAAATTCCAGGAGCAAAACCAAGACCTAGAAGGCCTCGTGCACATCTCCGAATTAGCTTGGCAGCGCATCGACAACCCATCCGACTACCTCCAACCCGGTGAAAAAGTTGAAGCCAAAGTTATTGGCGTCGATGGCCTGCGCATCTCGCTCTCCATTAAGCAGCTCAAAGACGACCCATGGAAGAGTGTCAGTGAACGGTACAAGCTCGGCGATAAAGTGACCGGTGAAGTGTTAAAGGTCACACCATTCGGCGGCTTCGTAAAATTAGATCAAGACATTCACGGCTTAGTCCACATTTCCGAACTTCCAGCCGCCGCTCAAAAAGATCCGGAATCCGTCCTGACCATCGGCAAAGACAAAGAATTTACCATCATCTCGCTTGAGCCAAATGAACATCGCTTAGGCTTAAGCCTCCGCAGCGCCGCTGAACGTGAGCCAAAGGAAATTAAAAAGAAGACTGTTAAAAAAGAAGCAGCCAAAGAAGAAGCTACTGAGGAAGTAGCAAAGGAAGCCAAGACGATTAAAGAAACAAAAGTAGGGTCGGAGGATAAACCAAAGAAAAAAACAGCAGCCAAAAAGAAGACCACCAAAAAAGCGACAAAGAAAAAGACAGCCAAGGCGGAGTAGACAAAAAGATCGCCCCGAACTACGTAGAGTACAGGGCGATTTTTTTGATGGCGGGGCGTGCTACTCATTATTTTTTTAAATTTTTTAGAAAAGCCTTGCAGTGCATGTAGCCTCTAGAGATATTTTCTAATAAATAGGTAAGTCTGAATACTTTAAATCTCCTTCTTGAATAATTTCAATAAATGATAAGCCTATCGATGATTCAAATACAGGGTCTAATGCAAAAAATCTCAAATCATCTTTACCAATTCTCATTCCAAATTTCCTATCCCTTGTTGTAATAGGAAATTTAAGTGTCCACACTTCTCCTCCACGCATAAAACAAATATAAAATGGATTTTTCGATTTAGATTCCAATACCGCAATAGTCTTCCAGCTCTGAATAGCCTGTTCCTTCTCTTCTTTTGGAGCATTGGGAGAAAAAGATTTAGCAGAGTGTACTCCAGCTACAAATACTACATTGGTACCTTTCCATAACCCCTTTTTTCTCAGTTCTTTTTCTAATTCATTATTATCCATAGGATTTCTTATATTAATTGTCGGGGATGCGAGATTCGAACTCGCGACCTCATCGACCCGAACGATGCGCGCTACCGGACTGCGCTAATCCCCGAAATATTTTACAGCGTACAATGCCCGACATTAAAAAAGAAGGCTGTCTTGCGGACAGCCAATTTTAACTTACTACTTGCACAGGTACGCACAACATGAAATCAAGCCTCAAGTGCGGGGCCAGCAATGCCAATTCAGCTCCGGTATCCGTCGGGTAGCGCCGACAAATTTCGTTTAAAGACTCTTCGGCATTTGAATGCTCCTGCAAAAGTGCATGAAATTCTTTTAAATCCCTCCGAGAATAAGGGAAAAGACGTACCCAAAAAAAGTGCCATCCTACCCAATACAGCGTATTTAGGCCTAAACACGTGAAGGTAAATACCACCGCAATAGGCTTTTGAAATGCTATAAGGGTCTGGGGATCAAATACAATCACTCGACACACCCATAGGATTCCAAATGTTAGGTGTAAAAAATACCACGTGTTCTTCCAACCTGAGGATCGATCTTTTCTAAATCGCCGAAGGTCACTAATTGCAGAATCAATCTCTGACATGGAATCACCCTTTGTGAGTTCTGAATGTACTATCATTAAAAACGCCGGTGGACCTGGGCGGAATCGGACCGCCGCCTCGGCAATGCGAATGCCGCGTTATACCACTTAACTACAGGCCCTCTCGTCGCAGTGTGCTTCGCTCACCGGCCAGATCCCGTGGGAGCGGGACTGGCACTAGCCGCTACGCAACTGCTTCTTTTTCCCAAAAGTTCGCTTTCTGCTGCACTCGCTCCGGCGGATGACGCCGTCGCTCGTTCTCGCAGAACTTTCCAACTTTTGGGAGAGCTGAGAAAAAACAACCTACCTCGCTCCACTCAGAATTAGCCTAAGACATCTAGTGGCCTGCCACCCGTAGCACCGAGTACCAACGAGGGGCGGAGGGTGGACCTGACCGGGATCGAACCGGTTGCCTCTTGCATGCCATGCAAGCGCTCTGCCAATTGAGCTACAGGCCCTGAGTTAGCACCTTAATACTGCTAAGTAAATCAATCAACACCTCTGCCTTAAAGTAGTCTACCCTACAGACCCCCTTGTAGTCTTTTTTGGTAGTTTTCTTTCCTCTTGATCTTGCATCAATTCGTGGCGCATAAAACTGCTTCAGCGGAATAAGGGTAGTTTTTGACCAGAAAGTATTAAGAGCTTTTGTATCCTGATCTGCACGGTACTGCACGGTACAACGAAATTTACTTTCATCGACTGAGTAACACCCACGCAATAGCTTGAGAAATAACTTTATCGTAGCCGGATCCGAATTCCCAAATACGACCGATCCCCGCCCAAGAGTCTTTGAGCCCTCTCCTAGGTAAAGAATGGTTAAAATAATCTTAGCCACATCCTCGTTCTGCAAATAAGTTCCTAATGGTAAGTTTTTTTCAAAAAAAGTATCAAGATATGCTTTTCTCTTTTTGGCCTGCATTTTCCTCGATAATAATCTGGCAAGAGCTAGATGCTTGATGTTACCCGCCTCCAATCTTTCCCAGTAACTAGCAGGCAATTGAACATTTCTACACCAATACGAAAATGTTGATTTAGGAATTTTGACTCCAAGCTTGTTCTGGATTAAAGAATAGCTCAAGCCCTTAGCCCTTAGGGTGATGGCCCTTTGACGTAAAGCAGTACTATACATTCACTAAAGTATACACAATCTAATCCGTGAGTTCACTTTATTAAGGGGGAGGGGCATACTAATCTGATGTCTTTTTTTCTTATCAGTGTCTTCGCGCTACTTCTCACTATACTGCCGCTCGAATTTCGGTTGCCAATGATCAATTGCCCTGGTGTTATGAGTGATTTTTGGAACGGGCCAGGATTACTTCTTCTTTCTGTTCAAATTTTATTTTACATTTTTATCTTTTTATCCCAAAAGATAAAAATGAACCCACGACTAGTTGCCTACTGCCTGCTAACAACTGTCGGCATTACTAGTATTTTTACCTTTCAAAAAAATTTCGATCCCTCTGCCACCCAACTGCTTCGCGTGTTACTAGTTGTCTGGCTAGTCCCAATCATTGACCTCGTTATTGCAGGCATTGGTGCTAAAAAAATAGCCGTGCTCTTACTCGCCATCGCCACAATTTATTCCCAGTGGGGAGTGGGTCAATTTATTATTCAGCATGACCTGGGCCTCTACGCAGTTGGTGAGGTTCAGCTCAACCCTGCCACAGCCGGCGTGGCCAAGTTTCTGATTCAAGACAGCGACAACACCCACAAAGTTATCCGATCATACGGGCCGTTTCCGCATGCTAATAGTTTTGCGGGCGTGCTGTTAGTCAGCATGATTGTAGCCATCTTCTTACTCCGTCAGCACCCATCACGACCACTCTTTGTAATCACTTGTTTCATCTTACTCGCTGTACTGCTTACCTTCTCTCGGGCGGCCTGGCTCGGCGCACTCCTCCTTTTTGTTTCACAAGCACTGTATGTAAGAAAAAAGACTCTAAACAATCACTCATTGCGCGCACTCAGCACCATAATTGTTGTGACACTATTAGTGTTCATGCCACTCATATTGAGTCGCACTGCTGACCCACAAGACGTAGCCCAACCCGAACGCGTAGCCGGCACAAAATATGCCCTATCCTTAATTAAGCAGCATCCCTGGTTAGGCCACGGTAATGGCCGCTATACCACTGCCCTGCAAAACTACTTACAAGAGAGCAACCTCGCTTACGCCCCGTGGCAGATAACTCCCGTACATTCAGTCCCGTTACTACTTATAGCCGAGTATGGGCTCATCGGTACATGTCTATTAGTACTACCGTTAGGCTATTGGCTGTATCGTCAAAAAAAGACAGGGCACTGGCTCATAGTTACCCCGCTCCTTCCCCCGCTCCTTCTTGACCACTATTTTTTTACTCAGCTATCTCCGCTGGTATTTCTTTTGGTGCTGTTACTGCTGGTTCCACATTTTGATTGGCTGCACCAACCGTTTCAGTATCAGGCAACACCACTAAAGCGTTCATAAAGCCTGTGCGCTGTTGCAACGCTGTAATCACCACCAAAAACACAACCACGACTAGGGCTGTTATTCCCAAACGGACTAAGTCTTCGCGTAAGTAGGTTTCGTATGCCCCTTTAGCGGTAGCCATAGCATTAGTAATTATGGAGTTCGGTTTAGACGTTGCATCTTGTAGAATGAATCATACCCGCTCTCCTCAACCTCTTCAATCGCGTATGCCCGCATCTTCCTTCCAGTCCCAAGCCACACCTGCTTCGTCTGCCCAGGCAGTGTTACCACCATACCTACTCACCACCGACGCCACCTTGCAACAATTTCGCGTCGTACCCAGTCGCGGGCTATCCGCCGCAGAAGTTGCCCGCCGCCAAAAAAAGCATGGCCCCAATGTACTACCTGACACAGCTGGTAAAGCCTGGTGGCGCCTATTCCTGGATCGGTTTCGCGATGCCTTAGTACTACTCTTGCTCGCCGCTGCCGGCCTGGCCCTAGCGTTTGGTGAAGTAGCCGATGCAGCCATGATTGGCATCGCTATCTTATTAGATGCCACGCTAAGCTTTAGCCAAGTCTGGCGCACCGAAAAAACCTTGAGGAATTTACGCCAGCACGTTGAACTATCGACATTAGTTATTCGCAACGGCAGCACCCGGCGCCTGCCCGCTTCCTACTTAGTCCCCGGCGACATTATTACGTTTCGCGCCGGTGAAAAAATTCCGGCCGACGCCCGCATACTAACCGCTAATGGGTTAAAAATGACTGAATCAACCCTGACCGGCGAAGTCCGCGATGTCACCAAGGTCACCTGGCGGCTGCCAAGCCGCACTGCGTTGGCTGGACGAAAAAACATGTTGTATTTAGGCACCACCGTCACTAACGGTAGCGGCACGGCCGTGGTTACCGCCACTGCTACCCGTACCGAGTTTGGCCGCATCGCCTTAATGCTCAAACGGCAAGTGTCACCCGCTTCGCCCTTACGTAAAAAGCTGCAGCGTCAGGGAATCATCATTACCTGGGTGGTTATAGCGTTAGTTGTGGTCATCACCGCCTTAGGGTTACTCCAAAAAAATCCCATCAGCGATACGTTGCGGACAGCTATCACCCTCATTGTCAGCGCCATTCCCGAAGATATTACTGTCATCCTCACTATTACCCTCACGGTCGGCATGGTGCGCATTTTGCGCCACAAGGGCGTGGTTCGTGAACTTTCTTCCGCCGAAACATTGGGCGCTACTACCGTCATTTGTGCCGATAAAACCGGCACGTTAACCACTGGGCAAATGACCGCTGATCATTTTAATACTTTAGACGGCCCAATTATTGCTATCGACACTCCGCCCAGTGACCCGTTGCATACACAAGCCTTACTAGCTCTAGCGCTCGCCAATGATGCCTATCGTTTAAATCCAACCGACCCAGAATACTTTGGCTCCGCCACCGAAAAAACCGCGCTCCAGTTCGTAGAGAGCCTGGGGCTATCCCAAGCCAGCCTGCGGCAGCAGTGGCATCAAGAAGACATCATTCCGTTTAGTCCCGAATGGAAATACCGCGCCGGCCTATACCGTCACCCCACCCAAGCCAGCCGCACCGTGTTTGTTATGGGCGCACCTGAATTACTGCTAGAAAAAAGTAACGCCAACTTGCGCCACGATGGCTTGCTCGCCAAGCTTGATCCCCCCAATCGCACCGCCCTACACGAAAAAATACTAGCCCATGCCAGCCAAGGCGAACGCCTAGTCGGGGTCGCTATTCGCCGACACTACCCGCGCCACGACATTACTCATGCAGATATTACCGAGCTTTGTTTCTTGGGTGTGCTCGTTATTCGCGATCAACTCCGACCCGAAGTGCCCCACGCCATTGCTCAAACACGTACCGCTGGTATCAAAGTCAAAATGATCACGGGCGACCTGCCTGCTACCGCCCTCGCCATTGCCCGTAGCGCCGGACTATCTGCCACCCTTGATACTGTAGTCACGGGCGAAGCGATTGAACAAATGAGCGACGAGGAATTACAACAGGCCTTACATACCACCAATATCTTTGCCCGCGTTTCTCCACTAGATAAACAGCGCCTGATCCGCCTACTGCAAGCGCAGGGCGAAATTGTAGCCATGACGGGGGATGGCGTAAATGATGCAGTAGCTTTAAAGAGTGCCGACATCGGCGTAGCCATGGGATCTGGCAAAGACATTGCCAAAGACGCCGCCGATCTAGTACTGCTAGATAACAATTTTGCCACGATTGTCCATGCCGTACGCGAAGGGCGCGTAATTCGCGACAATCTGCGGAAAGTGATCGCCTTCTTACTCTCTACCAACGTGGCCGAGGTCGCTATTTTCTTAGTCAGCGCCCTGTTGCACTGGCCACTGCCACTGCTCCCTGCCCAAATTCTTTGGATCAATTTAGTGACTGATGGCACATCAGACATTGCTCTGTCGCTCGAGCCCGATGAACGCAACATTATGCACCGCTCACCCGAAAGCCCAACTGCACCACTCATGAGCCGCCGGCTACTGTATCAAATCCTAAGCTCGGGGTTCATCATGACCACGGTCGCCATGGTGCTCTATTGGTACCTGTGGCGGCACTTGGCGCTGGATCTACCCTACGTCCAAACCATGATCTTCTGCTTCGTCGCCGTTAGCTCCTTGTTGTCCACCTGGAGCTTCCGTTCACTGCACGACAGCCTATACCGCCGTGGCTTGTGGCAAAACCCGTGGATTATAATCTCCGCTGGCTTCTCGTTCTTACTCCAGTTAGCCGCCATCTATATCCCACTGCTCCAACGCTTCTTTGGCACCGTAGCACTAACACCGCCAGATTGGGCCCTTATTTTTGCCTTAGCGCTCGCCACGGTTATCATTATTGATCTGCGCAAACTGGTGTTTCCCACGCACACCACCCATTAAACTCATGCCAGCCCTGCCTCGTGCCATTGGTGATCGAGGGGAGAGTCTAGCCAGGAACTACTTAACCCAACAGGGCTACATGTTCATCACTGCCAATTGGTCCTGCAAAGCCGGCGAAATAGATCTCATTATGCAGGCTGGCGACACGCGTGTCTTCGTTGAAGTTCGGTTGCGCCGACCAACCTCATACGGCGCCGGCGCCGAAACGGTCGCCTGGCAAAAGCAGCAAAAATTACGCAAAGCGGCTGCCTGGTACATGCAAACGCAGGACTACTGGGGTAACACTCGTTTTGACGTCATCTCTATTACCGACAACCAAGATACTACCCCCGAAATCGACCACATCCCCGACGCGTTTTAGCTGCCCGTGACTAGTGTTCGAATAGTTGACAGAGCTACCCCGATGAAGCTATTGTTTTAGCATCAGTTCCGCGCGTAAGTCGCGGATTCTTTTTACTCCCTTAACCTAATCAGCTACAAGTTAATAAGCTGCTCCCACCTATGTCAGACGAACAACCATCCTTTGGCTCCGCAATTGATCAGATTGTCGCCGAAAAAGGAATCAGTAAAGAAAAAGTATTAGAAACCATTGAGGCCGCCTTAGCCGCTGCCTACCGTAAAGACTACGGCGAACGAGGCCAAGATATCCGGGCCGAATTTAACGAAGACGACGCTTCTACGCGTATCTTTAAAGTCGTCACCGTCGTTATCGATGAAGAGCTCGAAAACCCAGCCGCCCAAACTACCCTTACCGACGCCAAAAAAACTGACGAGGCTGCTGAAATTGGCAAAGAATACGTCGAAGAAGTCACCCCCACCGACCCCAACTACGGCCGCGTCGCTGCCCAAACCGCCAAGCAAGTCATTATCCAGCGTATCCGCGAGGCTGAACGTGAAGCGGTGTTCGATGAATACAAAGAAAAAGAAGGGGAGATCATCTCCGGTATTGTGCAGCGCATCGAAGGCGACACCGTGTATGTAGACATCGGCCGCACCACCGGTATTCTCTTCCCCAGCGAACAAGTCCAGGGTGAGCGCTACCGCGTCAACCAACGCATCCGTGTCTACGTGGTCAAAGTCGACCTCTCCAGCCGCGGCCCCGAAATCCTACTGTCCCGCAGCCACCCCGGCATGCTCCGCCGCCTCTTTGAATTAGAAGTTCCCGAAATCTTTGCCGGCAGCGTCGAAATTAAAGCCATTGCCCGTGAAGCCAGCCAACGTTCCAAGATCGCCGTGTGGGCTAAAGAAGAAGGCATCGACCCCGTCGGCGCCTGTATTGGCCAGCGTGGTACCCGTATTCAAACCATTATTGCCGAACTATCCGGTGAAAAAATCGACATCATCCAGTGGGATGAAGATCCAGCTCGTTTCATCGCCAATGGCCTATCGCCTGCTCGCGTTATTGCCGTCGACGTTTTTGAAGAAGACAAGCGCGCTGTTGCCCACGTCGAGGAACACCAATTAAGCCTCGCTATTGGTAAGAAAGGTCAGAACGTCCGCTTAGCCGCCAAACTAACCGGCTGGCGTATCGATATCGTCAAGGCTGGCGAAGAAGCACCAACACCAGAAGCAGTTGCCTCGCCTGATGAAGTCACCCCTGCCGCCAAAAGCGACACCCCGGCTGCTGAAGACACACCAAGCGAAACTACGCCGGATGTGGCTGCCGAGCCTGCCGAACCAAAAGATGAAACAGTCGCGACCGATACGGACAAGCCAGTAAGCGAGTAGGCTCTTCAGCCAATAAGCGAATAGGAAGCAGCCTGTCTCTGGCAGGCTGCTTCCTGATTACTTGCATTCTAGTCACGTTGTGGCGTACAAAGAGGGGTAATTACTAATGTATAATATCATCATATGCCGTATGAATATTGGGTTTTAGCCGCTGCCGCCGCCGCTTTAGCGTATGCCGCCTGGAAAGGCAGCGAAATTATGGCGATTAAGGTGTCGAACGAGAAGGCTAAAGAAATCGCTGGCGCGATCCGCGAAGGCGCTATGGCATTCCTCAACCGCCAATATCGCGTCTTGGCTATCCTAGTAGTCGCGGTAGCCGCCCTGATGTGGTTTACCCAATCATTTGGCTCCGCCGAAAAATCAATTGATTCCCGTACCATTGTAGCGTTTATTGCTGGCTCATTGCTCTCCGCCATTGCAGGTAATATCGGCATGCGCATTGCCACCATTGCTAACGTCCGCACCGCTGAAGCTGTACAAGGCAGCTTAAGCAAAGGCTTAACGCTGGCGTTTGCTGCTGGTTCGGTAGCTGGCTTAGCCCAAGTCGGGCTAGTGGTGGCTGGTGTCACTACTCTGTGGTTGCTGTGGGATGATCCTGAAGTCCTCTTCGGTTTTGGTTTTGGTGCATCTATGGTGGGCTTATTTGCTCGTGTCGGTGGTGGTATTTACACCAAGGCGGCAGATATTGGCGCCGATTTAGTTGGCAAAGTTGAACAAGGCATTCCCGAAGACGATCCACGTAACCCTGCCGTCATTGCGGACAACGTAGGCGATAACGTCGGCGACGTCGCCGGCATGGGCGCCGATCTATTCGAAACCTACGTCGACACGCTGGTAGCTGCTATGGCCCTAGGGTTAATCACCTTACCTACCTACGGCACCCGCGGCGCTATCTACCCCCTCGCCATTGCGGGCGTGGGTATTATTGCCTCACTCATTGGAACTCTGTTGGTGCGCACCGATGATGAAAAGAAAATTTCCATGGCCATGGGCCGCGGCGTCTTAGTGGCCGCCGCGTTAATGGCTGCTGCCACCTGGTATATTACTGATCAATTCTTTGGCAACACCTCGCTGTTCTGGGCCGTCATTACTGGGCTCGTTGCCGGTATGGCAGTTGGGCTCTTAACAGAATACTTCACCAGCAATCAAAAGCGTCCCGCCCAAGCTGTTGCCCGCGCTGCTAAAACTGGTGCTGCCACCAACATTATTGCTGGCTTAGCCCTAGGCATGCGCTCCACGGCCCCGATGGTCTTAGTGATTGCCGCCGCTATTCTCCTCGCCTTCCACTTAGCCGGTATCTTTGGTGTGGCTATGGCTGGGGTCGGCATGCTCTCTATCCTCGGTATTGTGTTAGCTGCTGACACTTATGGCCCCATTGCGGACAACGCTGCTGGTATCGCCGAAATGGCTGGCATGGGCGCTGAAACCCGCCAACGAGCCGAGGCTCTCGACGCCGTCGGCAACACCACTGCTGCCATTGGTAAAGGCTTTGCTGTCGGCTCCGCCGTATTAACTGCCGTCGCCTTACTGGCCAGCTACATTGCTATCGCCGGTATCGACGTCGTCAACATCGTGGAACCAAAAGTGATGGTTGGCCTGTTTATTGGTGGCATGGTGCCATTCGTATTCGCTGCCTTCCTTATGGAATCTGTTGGCAAAGCCGCTATTGAAATGGTTGAAGAAGTCCGCCGCCAGTTCCGCGAAATTACGGGCCTCATGGCTGGTACTGCCAAGCCTGATTACGCTCGCTGCGTCGATATCGCCACTACCTCTGCACTAAAAGAAATGGTTGTGCCTGGTATTATCGCCATTGCCTCACCGGTACTCGTCGGTAAAATTCTCGGCGCTGAAGCACTAGGTGGCTTCCTCGGTGGCGCCATCGTTACCGGCTTCCTGGTGGCCATTATGATGGCCAATGCTGGTGGTGCTTGGGATAACGCCAAAAAATACATTGAATCTGGCAAATTAGGTGGCAAAGGCTCTGATGTCCACAAAGCTGCCGTCGTCGGTGACACCGTGGGCGACCCCTGCAAAGACACTGCTGGCCCTTCCGTCAACGTCTTACTCAAACTAGTCAGCATTACAGCCCTAGTAATCGCACCACTCCTATAAACAGGAAGTTAGGAGTTAGGAAGTTGGTTTTTAGGAGGAACAAAAGCGGGCTACAAGCCCGCTTTTGTTAAACGGAATAATTCCAAGTTAACCAGATTCATACTACCCAGAGTCATTGCGAGGAGTCTTCGACGCGGCAATCTCGTCCGGGATCGCTTCGCCAGGCCTCGCGATGACTGCAGAGATTAAGTTAAGTTGGTATAACTAGACAGTTAATGCTACCTCCCGTATCTTACTGACTACTTGTCCTTTCAAGTTCAACTACAGGAGTCCAACCATGGCAGAGCACAAGCTCAAAGAAAAAGAGGCGCTCCAGATTCTCAAAACTGTCGATCAGAAGCTTGTCCCCGAAACGATGGAGCAGGCAGCTACCCTCATGCTCGAAATTGACGCCAATGACCGAGCGACAGAGCAGTTGCTAGCTGAAGCTGAAGCCCGCGTAGCTGACATCATTGGTGAGATTGCCCCCAAGGTCATGACTAGCCAGGAAAGCTGCAATCGCAAGATTCGTGCGCTCTACGCCTTTGCCCGTAGCAAGCGGGACGAGCTTGATACGAAAACCATGGCTATCGGCGCCAGCGGATCGGTCAGCTGGAAAAAGGCGGTGGACACCATCGAAATTAGTGATGAAGATGCCGCAATCGCACATTGTAAAAAGATGGGGTTGATTGAGTTCTTTGAAACAAAGACTGAAACAGTGCTCAAGAAAGACGTATTGAAGCAGAATCCGGATATTACACGTAAGATTCCCGGAGTTGCAATTGAAGTTGGAACTGAAACCGTGACCATCAAGACTGCTGATCCGCTCAAAGGCCTTAAAGGTAAGCTCAAGGACCTTACCCATGAGCCCGATGAAGATCAACCAACGGCTGTTAAGAAACCACGGAAGAAGGCTGCGCCCGCAGCAGAGCCAAGTCTCCCCGGACAGCCTCGCTAAATTGTTCTCCCCACGCCGCTGAGCACAATCCTGCTCCTCGGCGTTTTTTATTGCTTTTTTGCCTATTTTTCAGTAGTCTTCTCTTTTACGGATTACCAATTCCTAATTACCAATTACTCTCTTATATATGGAAGTCAAAATAACCAAGCAGCCAGCCAAATCACAAGTCGAACTCATTGTTGCCGCCACCAACCAGGAATTCGCCCCCTACTTGGACAAGGCTGTAAAGCATCTCTCAAAAGAGCACCCTCTTAAAGGGTTCCGCCCCGGCAAAGTCACTACTCCCGTTGCCCTTGAGCACTACGGCAAAGAGCGTGTGTTGCATGAAGCGCTCGATCTCGCCATGCCGCAATTTTTCGTCCAAGCTGTTTTGGATCACGACGTCGAAGCCATTGCCCGCCCCAGCATCACCATTAATACCTTAAGCATTGAGGAAGGCCTCAACTTCACCGCGGTAGTTGATGTGATTCCCGATGTAACCCTAGGCGACGTCAGCCGCATTACCCTCACTAAGCGCGCCGCCGACATTACCGACGAAGAAGTCGACAAAGAACTAAAATTACTGGCCAAAATGCGCGCTACGCCGCTAGATGTGGCCCGGCCCGCCGAAACCGGCGATACCGTTACCCTAGATTTTAAAGTATCCGCCAATGGCCAGCTCCTCGAGGGTGGCGAAAGCAAGAACCACCCCATTAACTTAGGTGAGGGCTATTTCGTACCAGATTTTGAACAAAACATTGTTGGCATCCAAGCTGGTGACGAACGAGAATTTAACATCCATTTCCCTGCCGATTACGTGAAAAAAGATCTGCAAGGCACTACCGCCAATGTGTGGGTGAAGGCGCACGCTGTTCAAAAACAAGTATTGCCCGAACTCAACGATGACTTCGCTAAAAAGTTAGGCAAATTTGAGTCACTGAACGCACTGAAAGACACGTTGCATAAAAACATCCTACACGAGAAGGAACACAAAGAACGCGATCGCTTCCACGCCGAACTATCAGAAAAACTGGCGGATGCAACCACCTTTGGCCCCCTGCCTACTGTCTTAGTTGAACGTGAAATCGACAGTCGCCTCCAAGAATTCTCGCGCATGCTCGAGCTCCAACAAAAAACCGTGGATGATTACCTCGCCCAACATACCAAAACCCTCGCCCAGGTGCGCGATGAAATGCGCCCCGCTGCTGAAAAGGCCGTTAAAATTGCTCTGGCACTGCGTGCCCTAGCCACCCGGGAAAAAGTGGATGTGAGCGAAGAGGAAATCAAAGAAAAAACCAGTGCCTACCTACAGCAGTACGCCACGCCTGATGAAGCACGTGAAGCCACTAACGCTACCGAACTGCGAGAAAACATCAGCGCCATGATCCGCAACCAAAAAACCCTCAAGCGCCTAGAGGCATTAGCCACCGTCACTGCCGAAAAAGCGCCCGCCAAAAAATAACTACACCTTGACGCCGCGCCGCCTCTCCCGTACCTTCCAGGTGGTTGTTGTACCTTACGTACTCTTTTATTGGAGCTTAGTCATGGAGAAGGATCGCCTTCTTGCCGTTGCTCACGCCCTGATCAGTACCCTCAAAAAAAAGAAGTTTGAGTTTGAGATCTCGACAAGAGATCCAATGGGCAGGGCTTCTCCGCTCATTCTTACCGCCTCGAGCCCAGCAGATACCGTTCCGCCTCTAACCATAGGTGGTAGAAAACTAGTCAACACTTTCTTAAACAAAAAGAGTCTGCCCATCGGCAGTGGTTGGACAGCTATCCTCAAGCACATCAATAAGCACATTATCCCTCGAGCAGAACTCAAGCTGCGAGTAGCCGTACCAGGTAGACGACTAGCCCGACGCTGGTCCAACCTTTCGCTAGAACTGTCCCCGGAAGACATAGCCAAAAAACTGAACGTGCCACTGCAGCTTGAATGGGACGGTGGTTCATGGAAAGTAAAACAGCATGCGCTGCTGGCCAATCTCTTTCCAGAACAAACCATTGATCTCATCCTCGAGCCCTACCGCGATCTCCAGGATCCTCCCTCCCCAGTACGAAAAATGGCCGCCAGAATAGCAACAAAACCCGCGTAACTCACGCCATCACCAGAGAACACCCTCTGGTTTTTTTATATTCCAGTGACGGACACGTCGCGCCTGCGGTATAGTAAGCAAGCAAGCACATAAGCTCGTAAGCAGTAAGCTACTTGCGCAACTTCCTAATTCCTAATTCCTTCCCCCATGAGTTACCTCATCCCCACTGTTTTAGAAAAAACCCAGTTTGGCGAACGCGCCTACGATATCTACTCCCGTCTGCTAAAAGAACGTATCGTCTTCCTCAGCGGCCCAATTGATGATGAAACAGCCAACCTGATTATTGCCCAGCTCATCTTTCTGGAAAACACTGACCCGAAAAAGGACATTAAGCTGTACATCAACTCACCGGGCGGCTCCGTCACCGCCGGCTTAGCCGTGTACGACACCATGCAGTTCATTAAGCCGCACGTGTATACCATTTGTGTCGGCATGGCGGCCAGCATGGCTGCCGTCCTGTTAGCTGCCGGCGAAAAAGGGAAACGCCTAATCCTGCCCAACGGCGAAGTTATGATCCATCAGGTCATGGGTGGGGCGCAAGGACAAGCCTCGGACATCGAAATTAATGCCCGCCACATTCTGCGGACCAAACAACGTTTAAACGAGATTTTGGCTAAACATACCGGCCAGCCTATCAAAAAAGTGGAAAAAGATGCGGATCGCGATTACTATATGAGTGCAGAGGAAGCACTTGCCTACGGAATAATCGATCAAGTGGTAGTAAAGGGCTAAACAAGGCCGTTTCCTCCGCCTCGTCAGACATTTACGGCTCGCGTAGAGCATCAATATACAACTCTTCATGAGTCTTCGCTGATAATCCCGTCGAGGTGTAGCGCTCTAAGCTACACAATACCGGGTTTTTACTTCTAAACCCCTCCCTCGGACTCTCCCAGGAGGTTGAAAGGACACAATCGTATGGATGCATCAGCAATTATGCTGGCGTTAGCCGCTGCCGCAGCCGGTATCGCCGCAGGCTATGCGCTGCGCCGCCAATTAGGCACCAAGAGCGCCGCCTCGGTCGAAGAAAAAATCGAGCAGAAACTTACTCATGCCAAAGAAAAGGTGGCTCAGCTCCGCCAACAAGCGGAAGCCGAAACCCGCGACATTCGCGCTAAAGCCGAAAAAGAATTAGATAACCGCCGCGAACAGCACGTTGAGTTAGAAAAGCAGGTCGCCGAACGGGAAAAGACATTGAGTGCCCGCATAAATTCCCTCGAACAAAAAGAAGACCAGGTCAAAAACAGTAAAGAGGCACTCGCCCAACAACAAGAAGAGCTGACCCGCTTACGCCGTGACGAAGAACAGAAACTAGCCGAAATTTCTGGCCTCACCAGCGAACAAGCTGAATCGCGCGTGATGCAGCTAGCCGAAGAGCGCACCAAAGAAGAAATTGTCCGCCACGTCCGCAAACTAGAGCAAGAAGGGGACAAGCAATGGGAAACCAAAGCTCGCGACATTCTCTCCACCGTTATTCAGCGTTACGCCTCATCCCACGTGACCGATAGCACCACTACCCATGTCACCGTGCCTGATGGCAACATGATTGGCCGCGTCATTGGTAAAGAAGGTCGTAACATCCAGCACCTCGAGCGCCTCACCGGCTGTGAAATCGTGATCGACGAAACTCCCAACTCCATCATGATCTCTGGCTTCTCGCCAGTTCGCCGCCAAGTAGCTAAGACTGCCTTAGAGCAATTGCTCAAAGATGGTCGGATCCACCCGGGTCGCATTGAAGAAGTAGTCGAAGACGCTAAGAAAAAAATTAACGACGATATCCGCGAAGCCGGCGAAGCTGCCGTCTACGAGCTGGGTATTATCGACTTCCCGGAAAAGCTGGTCCACCTAGTTGGCCGCATGAAGTATCGCACCAGTTATCGCCAAAACATTCTTAAACACAGCACCGAGGCCGCCATTATTGCCTCCATGTTGGCCGAAGAATTAGGCGCCGATGTTATGTTAGCCAAAAAAGCCACCCTGCTACACGACATCGGTAAAGCCATTGATCATGAAGTTGAAGGCAACCACGTCGAAATTGGTGAGAAAATCATGCGTAAGTTCGGCATCGATGAAAAGATCATCCGCGCTGCGGCCGCGCATCACGAGGATTACCCCTTCGACACCGTCGAAGCTATTATTGTGCAGGTATCCGATGCCGTTTCCGCCGCCCGCCCTGGCGCCCGCCGCGATAGCCTCGAAAACTACGTCAAACGCATGGAAGACCTCGAAAATATTGCTGCCAGCTACGAGGGTGTCGAGAAAGCCTATGCCATTCACGCCGGCCGCGAAGTTCGCGTCTTTGTGTACCCCAACAGCATTGATGATCTCCAGGCTATTAAACTGGCTCAAACTATCGCCAAGCAAATTGAGCAAGAACTAACCTACCCCGGCGAAGTCAAAGTGAACGTCATCCGCGAAATCCGAGCCAACGCACTTGCCCACTAAGCCAAGAAAAAACCGGGTAGGGTATTACACCGCACTCGGTTCGGCAACTCGGGCATACTCCTTCAGTAGTTGAAGGCTCCGGCGCAAGTCTTTTTCGTGATCCACTAAATCGTAACGCCTCGATTGTTCGAGAGTAACGTAGAGCGTGCCCTTGAGTGACAACCCACGAAGCGCCTTAAAAAATCGCTTAAAGTCAATCGTGCCGTCACCAATAAACATATGCTGTTGACCTCGTTTCCCCTTCTCATGAGAGGGTTTGAAATCACTCACATGCAGGTGGGCCAAGCGTTTGCCAACACAGGATACATACTCTGCCGGATCCACTCCCCACGAAGCCAAATGAGTGGTATCAATCGTACCCACTAATTTGAATCGCTTGAGATCGTCTGCCCACTGTTGCGGATGATCATACGCTCGTTGCTGTCGATGTTTATCTTTCTCAGGTTTCGGTAGAATCTCAATTGCCACCGTACAGTTGTATTTCAGCGACAGCTCCTTCGCAATTTCGTAGCATTGTAAAACATTCTTGCGGCCACCACGTTCCAGCGAACCAGGATGCATGTTAACTAACGGCACCTTGAGCTCATGGGCTAACTCAAGGGCAGGCAACAAAGCTTCCCTAAAGCGAACCGCGTCAAAAGCGTCAATATGTCCGTGAATGGTTTTAACATGCCGTAAACTCAAAAACTGTTTGCGCCGTGCTGCTGTATCTTCCCGTAGCAAAACCAGTTCAAGACCATCAAAACCATATGTTTCTACAGCCAATTCTTCAACGTAGCGTGGCATGTGATCACGGCTTGAAATCAATATTTGTGTATTCATTACTCCGTTCCTAAAAAAGTAACCAGTGAAATGAACAACCCTTTTCTATATACCATATCAAGCATCTTCACGGCGGTGGAAAATCCAGCTACCGTAGCGGTATGAGTCAAAAAGTCGGTTTACACGTGTCGGCCGCCGGTGGCGTCGCTAATGCCCCGGTCAATGCTAAGGCCTTTGGCGCCGAGTGTTTTCAGTTTTTCTCTCGCAGTCCCCGCGGTGGCGGTGCTACCCCCATTTCCGACGAGCAAGCTACGCTCTTTCGAGAACGCTGTGAGACAGAAGGCTATGAATCATACATCCATACCCCGTACTACATTAATTTTGCCTCCAAAAACAATAAGATTTACCACGGTTCCATCAACGCTGTCCGTGAGGAGCTAGAGCGGGGTACCAAGCTGGGGGTTAAGTACGTTATGACCCACATGGGCAGCGCCCGCGACCATGTTACTGACCCTACCGATACTACTATCCCTCAAACTGCCATAACCCAAGCTATTAAAGGACTTAAAAAAATATTTGAGGGTGCCCCTAAGTTCAAAACGGAACTTTTACTTGAAATTTCAGCCGGCGCCGGCGCCGTCTTAGGCGATAGCTTTGAAGAGCTAGCTACCCTGCTCGATGGCCTTGGTCGCGATGACGTCCACGTCTGCCTCGATACCTGCCACCTCTTCGCCTCCGGCTACGATTTACGCACCACCGAGACATTAAATGCCACCATGGCCAAATTTAAAAAACATTTAGGGCTATCGCGGTTGAAGTTGGTCCACATGAATGACTCCAAAGCAGGCTTGGGGGAACATAAAGATCGCCATGAACACATGGGTATGGGCCAGATTGGCGCCCTGGGCTTAACTGCGGTCTTGAATCACCCCGCCTTTGCCAAGGTAAACTTCATTCTCGAAACCCACCATGATGAATACATCCAAAAGGATATTGCCTTCTTAAAAAAACATCGGCCCAAGTAGGCCTGTGTCTTATTTTTTGCGCTTAAAACATGGACCGAGAAGCCAAACAAGCTGCCCTAGATCAACTCAACTCTGAATGGTCCACCAAGGACCTGCCACTGAAGGCAAATGCCTCACGCGCCGTCCCTGGCGAAGGCAACCCCAACACTGACATTCTCTTCATTGGTGAAGCCCCGGGTAAAAACGAGGATGAGCAGGGCAAGCCATTTGTGGGTGCCGCTGGTAAATTTTTAAATGAATTAATCGGCCTCATTGGCCTGCAACGAGAAGATATTTTTATTGCCAATATTATTAAGCACCGTCCACCCGGCAATCGCGATCCGCTGCCTGAAGAAATTGAAGCCTACGCCCCGTGGTTGGCCCAACAGATCGAAATCATTAACCCACCACTCATTGTCACTCTCGGCCGCTTTTCCATGGCTTACCTGTTAGGTCCCACCTTTTCCATAACCAAAATTCATGGCCAACCCAAGCGCACCAAGTCCGGCCGCGTCGTGGTACCGATGTACCACCCCGCCGCTGCGCTGTACAACGGGTCACTGCGCCCCATCTTAGCCACCGACTTCCAAAAAATCCCGAAGGTGCTGCAACTCATCAAAACCGGCCAAACCACTACCAAGGAAGCGGCCGTCCCCGAAACCGCTACCCAGAAGGCATTGCTGTAGCCATTACTTGTATAAGCCCACACAACTCGCTACTCTCTTAAACACGCGGACGTGGCGGAATCGGTATACGCGCAGCCTTGAGGTGGCTGTGGGGTCACACCCGTGGAGGTTCAAGTCCTCTCGTCCGCACCAAATCTTCTAGGGCCTCCCATACCCTAGAAGGTCCAAGTGAGCGAGTATAACGAAACTTTAGGTTGAGTGATACGAAGCGAACGCAGGAAGCTAGGGTATGGGAAGAAGGAGCAGTTGCGCAGCGGCTAGTGCCAGTCCCGCCGTAGCGGGATCTGGACGGTAAGCGAAGCACACTGCGACGCGGGCAGTTAGCTCAGTGGTAGAGCAATTCGTTTACACCGAAAAGGTCGGGGGTTCGAATCCCTCACTGCCCACCCATAATTAAGAAAGCGCATAAATAAGGTAAGCCTTTGATAATTCGCCAGTTTTAGCTATGCTCTAAAAACAATTTAATATGCCACGGTAGCTCAATGGTAGAGCGCAGCCCTGAAGAGGCTGGCGTTGTCAGTTCGATTCTGACCCGTGGCACAACACCAAGCACAACTGAATAAACATCGTTTCTTCCTAGGCTCAAAATATAGAAACCTTTTATAGGGGTTTGCTGTTTAGTTTCTTGATAATGAACCTTCGTGATACAATATTAATATACTATACAAGAGTTCATATTACGTTATGAGAAACGATAAGCACCTTGCTGTAAAAATGCGCCGACAAGGATTGGGCTATAACAGAATTAGTCAAGAACTCGGCATTCCTAAAAGCACATTATCGGCTTGGCTATCTGACTTCAAATGGTCAAAAAACATAAAAGACGATCTGAGTCGACGAGCAAATTATGTCGCTCGTAAACGCCTCCGACTAATAAACATGGAGCGACGGAAGATGTGGGAGCGCTGGCGCGAGGAAGCCAGGGAGAAAGCAAGAAGTGACTTTCCGAAGCTTGTAATAGACCCTCTTTTTATAGCTGGAATAATGTTGTATTGGGGAGAAGGTGATAGCAACCTTAAGAATGGCCACGTAGGGCTCACCAACACCAACCCAGACATGGTTCGACTGTTTTGCCTTTTTCTTCAGGAAATTGGAGAAGTTTCAAAAGAAAGAATTCGTGTACAGATGATACTTTATCCCGACCTCAAAGAGCCTAAATGCAAAAAATTTTGGAGCGATGCAACTGGAATTCCAAACGAGCAATTTTATAAGACCCAATATATTCAAGGACGACATCCTACAAAAAGACTCTCGTATGGGATCCTGATGGTGAGATTTGGCAGTAGACAGCTCAAAGAAAAAATTGCCATTTGGATTAACCTTTTCCAGCAAAAATATCCCCTGAAACCATGAAAAATCTTGCACATAAATCCCCTGTAGTCTATTACTAAACAAGTACGCGGGTATCGTATAGTGGCTTTTACACCTCGTTGCCAACGAGGAAACACGGGTTCGACTCCCGTTACCCGCTCCAATGGAGTACTACGACTCATTTCGCGTCGGGGCTAACACAGCCGTCTTGAGAGAAGGGAAAATTTTATTGGGAAAACGAAAGAATTGTTTTGGCAGTGGTAACTGGGGCTTACCAGGTGGACACTTAGAAATGAAGGAAGCGCTGATCGACGCAGCCAAGCGAGAATTATTAGAAGAAACTGGCCTTGTTGCCCATACTCTTGAATTTGCCAATGTGGTCAATGATTATCAACGAGAAGGTCACCATATTCAATTCTTATTTGTTGCAAAGAGCATTAGTGGTGAGCCCGAGCTTCGCGAACCAGGTCTGTGTGACGAATGGCGTTGGTTTAACTTAGAAAATCTTCCCGAAAATCTATTTATCGCTCACAAAAAAAGCATAGAACTTTTTAAAACCAACACTGGTCCATTTTCTGATAGCTAGATCCTCCGAAACCGTTTCACCCGCGTGCCGTTAAACTCCACTTCCTCATTCCAATTTTTGAGCGTGCGCACCCACACCGTCCCATGCTCAATACTGCGATACACCACCACCGACACCAACGTATCTTCCTGAATCGCCGCCGCCACGATTTCATATTCACCACCCTTATAGTGCCGATACCTATCTCCAAGAGATAACCCAGGCCCATTAAGCTCCTTTTGAGCAGCTTCTTTTGGATCCATCATAGTTACCAGCATATCACATATGGACTTATGACTCATTAAAGCCGATATTACACCACGAGTGGCTCTATTAAGCCAAATATTGACAAAATAGCCAAACTATGGTTGACAATACACTCCCCCTGTGCTAGAGTCATTAGTTTTCAATCCTACCTAGTCTAACCGGTAGGATTTTTTGTTGGCCGGAAAAACGCCAACTCCGCTACTTCAGCGGGGTTATCCCTAACACAGTTCGCAAATGTTCAATAGCATTTTCGAACACAAACACGGGAACAAACAAACAATTTGGCTCATCGCACTCATCACCTTTTCTTCGGTGAGTGTTCTGCCGAGCAATGCGCTCGCCTATGAAGCCACGTTGGCTACCTCTCCGGCAGTAAGATTTAACGCCCCCGCTCAATTAGCGGGCCGCGATCCGTATTTAAACCAAGCCATTACCCAATTGCCCAACTACGGCTACACTCAAGCCGGCAGCATTGTATCTACCCCTTCACCTGAAACCAAGATCGCTAACTGGCCGGTCAAACGCGAGATTATCCCGGTGGCAACGTTTGCCCCTCAAATTGCCCAAGCCGAAACCACACCAACCCCGATCGCCTCAAAGGACGGCGCCATCTACACCTTGGAAGGTGAAGCGTCCTACTACAGCCGCGCTGGCTGCTTAGGGTGCGATCCGAACGTCATTATGGCTAATGGGCAGCCCTTAAACGACAACGCCCTCACTATGGCCATTGGCGCGCATTTAAAGCACTTCGTTGGCCGCCAAGCCCGCGTCACCAGTTTAGCCACGGGTAAATCCATTAACGTTAAAATTACGGATACCGGTGGCTTCTACAAAGCCAAGTATGGCCACCGCGTTGCCGACTTAACCATTGCCACCAAGTTGGCCATTGGTATGAAGGGCGGCGTCGGCCAAGTCCGCGTAGAAGTGTTTTAAGCAGGAGTTAGGAATTAGGAAGACAGCTTATTAGGAGCAGAAGGCACGGGCCTTCTGCTTTCTATTTTCCTAAAGTCATATCCTCCTAACTTACTACTTACGATTGACCCTAAGGTAAAATCGTGATATAATAGAAACATCGCCTTGATTCTCTTGAGTCAGGCTTTTTCATTACCAGCAGTTGTGTACCTGCCAAACACCCTTTCGACAAGCTCAAGATAAACAAACATCAACATGCACACCGCCACGTGGAAAAATAACATCTGGCACACCATTAAACCGGATATTCGGGAAATCATCGTTGATGTCCTGCAGCTGCTCCCCGTAGCTGCCTTTTTGTTTATTAGTAACACTCCCGCCCAATCCTTAGCTTTTATGCGCACCATCGAAGCGCCACACCGTGCCCTTGAGTTCGTACGTGACGACACCTTGCTCTTCGTCATCCGCTCCGGCGGATTACTGGGCGCAAATCGTTCTCTGGTTTCTCGGCTCCCCGCCGCCGCCTCTAACATTACGGCTGGCATGGCTGTCCGCGTCTTAGCCACCGCCTACTCTTCGACTGCTGATCAAACCGACGCCAGCCCGTATACCACCGCCTCGGGTGCCACGGTTGGTCCCAATATCCTCGCCGCTAACTTCTTGCCCTTTGGCACTGTCGTGCGCATTGGCGGAAAGCTATATACGGTTGAGGATCGCTTACATGCCCGCTATAACGGTAAATCCTTAATCGACGTATGGTTCCCGAGCCGCGACCAAGCCTTAGCCTTTGGCGTCCGAGTCATCGACATGCAAATCGTGTCGATCCCGTAAAAAAGCCTAATTTGATCACTATCTAGTCCATTCCGGCCCCTCGCGGGTCGGTTTTATTATTGACTAAAGAGTCAGACTTGCATCTTTTATTACTTTGCCTATACTTGCCTCTACCTAGTGATTTTTCTAATTCACGATTCTTTACTCTTGATTCTAGTACTCACCTATGGACCTGCTTCGCTACTTCGAACAACAGCAAACGAAAGACATTGACCGCCCCCGCTTAAAAGCAGGTGATATCGTCCGTGTCGAAACTAAGATTCAAGAAGGGGAGAAAGCCCGCCTCCAAGTCTTTGAAGGCACCATCTTGAGTGTTCGCGGCAGTGGCCCCTCTATTACCTTTACTGTCCGCCGAGAAGCGTCTGGCTTCGCCGTTGAACGTATTTTCCCCCTCTACAGTCCCTTGATCACCAGTATTGAAATCACCAAGCGCCAAAAAGTCCGCCGCGCCAAGCTCACCTACATGCGCCAAGCTGGCCGCCGCCGCGTGAAAGAAGATGAACTGGCCATGCAACGCCACCGCCAAGAAGAAGCAGATAAAACCCGCCTAGCCGAAGACGCCAAAAAGCGCGCTGCCGATGAAAAGGAGCAAGCGGAGAAAGCCGAAGCTAACGCCAAAGCCGCCGAAGAGAAAGCTAAGGCCGAACCAGCCACTCCCGAAGAAAAAGACAGCACCCCCGAAGCAACGACCGACAAAAAATAATTGGAACTAAAAACTGACTCGCTCCCGAGTCAGTTTTCTGCTAAGAAAAGAGTACCCCAAGAAACGGTTTTCTTGGATATGCGAAAAGGCCACGTAGCCAAGTGGGAAGGCATGGGTCTGCAAAACCTTTATTCGCCGGTTCGATTCCGGCCGTGGCCTCCAGTTCTTTTATAGTTTGCCCAGGTGGTGGAATGGTATACACGAGGGACTTAAAATCCCTTGCCTTTACAGGCTTGCGAGTTCGAGTCTCGCCTTGGGCACAATAGTATTTTTTTATCGAGCTAGGTATATACTTATCTCTATGAACATCAAGAAAAATATTTCGCTGTACATTGGTTTGGCCATACCGGTGCTCATGATCCTATTTGTCGCCGGCAGCATTTATCTACCCCGCTCATTCGCCCCACAGCCACAGCACGACTTTGTGTATTCCATTGGTGATGAATTTAGCTACCCCACCCAATATATCGTTCGAGGAGAAACGGTAGAAAAAAACACCGTAGAATATCCCCCCGAACCAAAACGCCCCCAAACTACCCCCCGTCTGTTCCGCTACGATGTAACGGCTAATCAAGCAGAGGAACTATCGTTTGAAGCCGCCACTAAATTAAAATTGGATTCCAATGCGATCTCATCGGATGGCTTTGAAGTAACCTACGGCAACCAAGATACCGGCATCTACCCCTTCTTTATCTTCGCTGAGCGCGATTACAACTCGCTGTACCTGACTGGCCACCGCACCAGCAACAAAATCAACATTCCGCTGCCGCGTAACAACTACTACGCTGGCTGGCAATTCTTAGGCTGGGTTAAATAATATGGACCGCACCGAACTACTCGCTGCCATCGAACAAGCCGCAGCCGCGAACACTATTACTCGTCAAGAAGTAGTCGCCGCCTACGATAAAGGCAGCGGGCACACCACGCCGGCTTCGCAAAAACTCACCATTGCTAACGTCTTGTACTACATTGGTGGCGCCATTGTGTTCCTGGGCATTGCCGTCTTAATTTCACAAAACTGGTCACAGCTAAACGACGTCACTAAAATCGTATCTACTCTCGGTGCGGCCGTCGCTGCGTACTTGGTGGCGGTGCTGCTCGGCTCTAAACCAAAATTTGTACCCGTCAGCTACGCCTTCTTCCTCATTTCAGCTCTGGTACTACCGATTGGTATCTATGTCGCCTTCGAAGTAGCCAATATCACCTTTACCATCGGCATCCACGCCGTTATTGCAGCCATTTTACTCGCCGTGCACGGCGCGTCATTCCTCCTCTTTCGCAAAACTATATTCCTTATCTTCACCCTCATCTTTGGTGCCTGGCTGTTCTTTGCTCTCACCTCATACCTAGTCGGCAACCGGCCACTCTTTGATGCCGGAGATTTCATTGCCTATCGTTTCTTGTGCGTCGGCCTCATGTACACCTTTTTTGGCTATCACCTAACAACTACTAAACATCGCGAACTTACCGGCCCGCTCTACAGCTTCGGCTTAGCAATTTTCTTAGGTGCAGCCTTAGCCCTGGGCAAGTGGCAGCCACAACAAAACACATTTTGGGAACTAATCTTCCCCGGCCTAGTCTTCGGCATTATCTTCTTGAGCGTGCACCTTAAAAGCAAGGCTTTTTTAACTTTTGGCGCGCTCTACCTCATGGCCTACATTATCAAAATCACGGGTGAATATTTTACGGACAGTTTAGGCTGGCCGCTCGCCTTAGTCCTGGCCGGCTTCGCCTTAATCGCCATTGGCTACTTTTCGGTATACCTCAACCGGCGCTACATCACCGCCAAAACAACCCAGCCTGCCTTACCCCTCTAGTAAGACTTGCGTCACATCCGCCCCCTCTGCCACGGGTGAATACTCTCCCAGCTTGCCGGGAATATTTTTTTGCAATAGTGCTTCCATCTCTTCACGGCCAAAGCGATAGAGCTTGAGAGCCTCAATTGTAAAGGGGATACGCACACGCACCAGGTGTACGGTCGCCAGCTCCCACTTTTCCCAGAGCTCAATGCCTTTTTCGCGATCTTCGGCCGGGAAAATATCTAGCAGGCGATCATCACGCTCAATGCGAGTAAACCTCGCCCGAAAAAACAACCCTAGCAAGTGACCGTAGCTAAACTCCTCGTTCATAGCGACACAGCTGGCTGCCGTAAACTAGTAAGCACTGCCGCAAAATCAGCCGCGAGGGGAGCGGTAAACGTGGCCCGCTTGCCATTCGGCAAGGTAAGCGTCAGTTTTTCCGCATGTAACAATTGTCGCTTCACGCCCTGTGGTTGGCGTTGCCGTTTATACGTGTATAGCGCGTCACCAACGATCGGGAAGCCGAGGAAGTGTAAGTGAGCTCGGATCTGGTGCGTACGCCCGGTGAGCGGGAAAATCCGTAATAGCGCGTAGTCTTTGCCAAAACTTTCCTCACCGCGCCATTCAGTAATTGCTTCCTTGCCTGCGGGATCAATGGTGCGACGCAGGGGATTACGCTTACTGCGCAGCAGCGCACGGTTAATGCGGCCCTTTGGCTCACCCGGAACGCCAAACACCAACGCTAAGTATTCCTTGTGTGCCCGGCGGTTTTTAAATTGATCTTTTAAATGCTCAAATGTCTTTTGGTTCTTCGCCACAATCAGCACCCCACTCGTGTCTTTATCTAACCGGTGCACAATGCCGGGCCGCAGGGGATCATCGCCCACACCAGCCACATCCGGCCGACGCTGCAATAACCACGCCACCACCGACTGCGTTTCTTGTCCGTGCCCCGCATGCACCACTAAGCCTGCCGGCTTATCCATTACTAAAAAGTCCTTGTCTTCAGCAATAATGGGGATGTCGTAGTTCGCCTCCACTGCCACGGCTGCCACTGCTTCAGGCAGCGCAGCGGTAATCACCGCGCCCACCACCACCGGCTGCCGCGGCTTCACCACCTTGCCGTTCACCGTAATCGAGCCGTCTTTAATGGCTTTCTGGATAACAGCGCGAGAGTAACTGGGCAATTGCTGTACGCAAAAGACGTCCAGCCGCTGGCCAGCAACATCCTCGGTAACAGTAAATTCATGCTTCATAAATGTGGTGTTGTAGAGTGCGCGCGGCAAGGATCGAACTTGCGGCCCCCACAATGTCAATGTGATGCTCTACCACTGAGCTACGCGCGCGCGTCGTAATGCACTCCACTACTCGTCTTGCTCCCGCTGCTGCGGGACAAGAGCTTGATCGTTTCGTGATTACTCCTTTTTCCCATAACCTAGCTTCCTGCGCTCACTGCACTACGGCTCAACCTAAAGTTTCGCCTCGCTAGTTCGCTGGGACCTTCTAGGTTATGGGAGCCCTAGAAGAAGCCAACCTAACATCGTTTGCCTGCACACTATAGCCAAAATGCGTATCTGATGCAATAAATAAGGAGTTCCCAGCGTTGAGAGAAACACGCTGTGACGCAGGCCTGTAGCTTAACGGAAAAGCAGCGTTCTTATACAGCGCACACGATGGTTCGACTCCATCCAGGCCTACACCTTAATAATATTTAAACCTCATATGCTCAAAGACTTAATCGCCATCGCCAAACAAGCCAGCAAGATCGCCCAACGGATTAAAAAGGACTCAAAGGAGCTGGCCATAGTAGAAAAAAGCGATTGGGATTTTGCCACCAAGGCAGATTTTGACACGCAAGCGGTTATTATTGCCCAGCTGCAAAAAAAGTTTCCGAGCATCCCCATTATCGCCGAGGAACAAAAGGACCCTCGCATCAGTGCCGATACATTCTTCGTGGTAGATCCCATTGATGGCACCGCCCCGTATAACCACCACCGTGATAGCTGGGGCATCATGATTGGCTATATCGAGAAGTACCAACCAAAAGCTGGGGTCATCTTCCTGCCCGATCGCAACATATTGGCCGCCGGGCAAAAAGGGAAAGGCGCCACCATCAATGGCCGTACCGTTCGCTTGAACCACCACAAACCGCTGCGCCACACTTTAATCGATATCGCCCAGGGACCATGGGTAAATAAAGCTATCCACCAGCAACTACTGCCATTAATACTTAAAAGCCGCGGCGTAATTGGCCTATGCAGCGCCAGCGGTAGTACGACAGAGCTGCTCGAAGGCAAAATCGGCGCGTACATTAATTTTAGCCAGCCTGGCCAAGGTGCGAAAATTTGGGATTTTGCCCCCGGAGCAGTCTTAATCGAAGAAGCGGGCGGGATAGTGGTTAATGAACAGGGCCAGAAAGCTACCTGGAACAAAATTCCAATGCAGATTATTTTCGCCGCCAATAAATCACTCCTGAAAGAAGTCGTAGCGGCTGCCCAAATTGACAAGTAAGCACTCTGGCCGATAGAGTGGGTGTTCCTGATACGAAACGTTCTATCACAATCCGTTCACTCCTCGACACCCACGGAGCCTTGTCATGAACACGTTGCCATGCATAACGGTCCACCACTACATTGATCCCGACTTTCAATCCCAACGCACCAGATGGCTAACGGACGAAGAAGTAGGCTTCCTGGAAGATCATGATGTGTCCGCTTGCGTAGACGTATGTATTACCAGAAATAACAGACAAGAAATGTTAGTGGGTCTTCGCACAGAAAACCCTGCCATTGGCCTCGCCTGGATCATGGGTGGCGGCATGAGACCAGGAGAAACAATCCCGCAGACAGCTCAACGGAACACCGCACGTGAAACCGGCTTACAAATCGAGGATCTATCACGTTTCATTTTTGTGAGCGTCGGTAACTACACCTGGTCACTTCGGCAAAAAGCACCGCAGAAAAACGGCTGTCACAAGATCGGCCTCAATGTGACAATTGATATTGCTCCAGAAGAAGTAGCCCAAATCGACCCGCGGCCGGACTTTTCAGCTCTCCACTGGGTCAGTGTCCAAGCAGTAGCTGAGGGATGCATTCATAAAACGCACCGAGCCATGCATGATATGGCTACTCAGCTTGTACTCGCTCGCCCATCCTAAAAGTCGCCATGAACTTCAGCAGAACGTTGTAATAATTCACTCCCTTTGCCTCTTAAAAGCGAAGGGATTTTTTTATATTTAGTAAATGGTCACCCGAGGAAATTTGACATAAAGTAGAAATATGATAGAAATAGACACCCTCGGGACTGTCCCAAGGAAGATAGATTTTCAGCAAGTGGGGGTACGCTCCCACTATGTCCCTTTCACCAGGAGCTATGACATGGCCGGTAAGCGAATTCGAGTTGTGGCTGGCGATGCTGGCGGCTGGGACGCTCTTTTACCTCCCCTGTGCCTCGCACTAGACGCAGGCTGCACTGTAGAGGTATACCTCACTGCATCGTCCGGAAAAAAATTTACGGACGGTCAGCTGCAAGTAGACCCCCGCATGACTGTGCAGGCCAGGGGCACAGAAATGAGCGACCTCATTCATTTTTTAAAGCCCGCGACACATCACCTCATCGTAGTTGGTGCCTCGCAATCACGGGAAGGGTACCAGGCTGCAGCAACCGCCCTCGTGCTTTCGGACTCCATTCCGCGGCTCTGCGTCGAAGATATGTATGGTAGCAGCCTACCCATGCTGAACCTGGTCTACGGCGAAATTGAATGCTTATGCGTGACTGACGAACTTGCTCGCACCATGGTGCTACAGAAATTTCCGAAGCTCAAGGATAACGTCGAGGTCACCGGTGGTCCCCAGTACGATAAGACCATTGCCGTTAAACGGCGCTGGCAGGAACGACGTTGTGAACTACGTGAAGCACTCAATACCGACGAAAACCACAGCGTGTTTCTCGTCGCCGGCGGCCTCAATGGCACCGTGGAAACCCTCGAACTGCTGGATGCAGGTATCGAGCAAAGTGGCGTTACCGCCTTTGCTAAAGTGATTGTGCGAGTCCATGCCCGTGCCAGCATTCCCGACAAGAAGGAAACCGAGCAGTACTTCAAAGCCACCAAACGCACGTGGTTCACCGACGTCGACAAGTCAGTGGCTGAAAACAGTACCGACTTATTGCCTGGAGTGGACTTTGTTCTTTCCGGCTATAGCACGACCAATCACTTCGGCATTCTCTATGGCATGCCGGGAGTAGTGTATGTCGGTACGCCAGCCTTCAAACGAGATCTTAAGGCCGAGAAAGGTCTGGAACGTCCGCCCGAAGTAGAAGCTGGTGCCGGTTGGTACGTGCAGAATGGCGCTGACATGGCTGATGTCATCATGGCTCTTCAACCTGATGTGCCCCTCCCCAAAGTACGTAAGCTGATGGATGCCCAAAAACGCATCGCCAGCTACAACGACGGCAACGCTGCAGAACGTGTCTGGGAACAGATGCAACGGCTCATGGCCTAGCAACCACCGCCCCCGGTAGTCATCACTACCTGGGGATTTTTTTATTTATAGCAAAGACGGGATTGTTGATTTTTTCTAGCAACCAATGCATGCTGGCAAGCGCAGAGAATCCTCTTGCTCACTCCCAATTGAAAGGCCGAATCAGATGAACAAGCGCATCAATCGATTGATGACCGAGGCAAGAAAAACGTTCGAGCACATTGAAGCCGCCGCTCAAGCCGGCGTTGACCCAGATCACTTGCAGCAGCTCTCTTGGCCCTTTGATCAGGCAACAAAAAACCTGTGCGAAGCCATTAAGGACTTAATGGATCGTCCGCACGACGCACACTTCAAGCGAGCCGAAAGATTAGCCGAAGAAGGCTGGTTCAAAAGCGAAAAGCGCAAGAGCAGGACGTACCTGGGCACCCTGCATTATCGGGATCAACACGAGTACATTGTTGCACCTGCGTTTACTAAACAGGAAGTTGCTCTCATAGCGGTAGGCAACGCCCCAACACCTCCTTGGGGAACCTTCCTAATGCTATGGAAAGACTTTCAGCACCTAATCAATCTCACCGAGGAGCTTGAGTTGGGGCAGATACAACAACCAGTTGCATGAAACGTCTGCAATTGCCAAGTACCCCCCCCCCCGGTAGTTCCACTACTGGGGATTTTTATTACCTAAAACAGTAAAAACGCCCAGAAAAAAAGGAGTGATGGATATCACTCCTGCAACGATTGCTTTGTTTGAGAACGAACAACGTTCGATGCCAGCCTAATCTTGGCTAACAGCCAGATGAAGCAATACGATGCATCAAACTCCCACCAGCGATGCCAGCCATGATTGGCCGCGCGGGGCTGAGCATGGTGGTTGTTATGCCAGGCCTCACCGAGGGTTGGTAGCGCAAGTAGCCAGTTATTGCGGCTATTGTCTTTAGTCTCGTAATTGCGGTAGCCCCAGCGATGCGTGACCGAATTCACACACCACGTAACATGGAGCCCTATCAGCAACCGAAGTAAGAAACCGTACCCAAAAAAGGATACAGCCCCATACCAACCATCGATTGCAGCGCCAATGCCAATCAACGAGATAGCCACCCCCGCGTGCCACCAGCCATAGGACTTATCAAGCCACTGGAAAAATGCATTCTCGCTCTCCTCCGGCGCATAATGCTCAAACAGCTTTTCAAACGTCTTGATGTCATAGGCACACAGCCAGCCAATTTGGGCAAAGAGGATACTATCTTGCACTGGACTATGCGGATCCCCAGGTTTATCCGAAAACTGGTGGTGCCGACGATGAAAAGCGATCCAAAAAATTGGTGGCCCTTCACCCGACAACAAGCCACACACCGTTAGTACCTTGGCAACCCATGACTTTGTTTGGAAACTGCCGTGTGTTAACAGGCGGTGATACCCAACCGTAACCCCTAACCCGGTCAGAATTAACAAACCCAGCATGAACCACACGGCTGGCCAGGAAGGAAAGAAAAGAAATGGCACCACACCAAGATGCAGCCCCCACAGCAACGCTTGCATACCGTAACGACGGTTACTGCGAACCAACAAATCATCCATTGTATCGTCCCATGCAAAAAGGTTGTGAAGAGAACTACTCGTCCTCTCACTGTACGATACGATCTAGTTGTCCTTCAACAATTACGCGGGAGCTGGACTGGCGTCTGGTGTAGCGCCAAGAGGGAGTGGGCGGTTGCGTTCGGGTGGTGCTTCGGTTGTAGCAGGCGTACCTTCCATTAATTCCTTAAATTGCACCTGCTCAATCGTTTCCTTAGCAATCAAGGTTGAGGCAATGAGTTCGAGCTTGTCGTTATATTTTTGCAGAATTGCCGCCGCTTTTTCCCGTGCCGTCACCAGTAACTTCAAGATCTGCTCATCAATCTTAGTAGCCGTAGATTCCGAGTAGTTACGCGCTTCATGCAGCCCCTTGCCTAAAAAGATGTATTCGTCTTTCTGGTCAAAAGTTATTGGGCCCAGGTCAGACATGCCAAACTCCGTCACGATGCGGCGAGCCAACGTCGTGGCCTTTTGTAAGTCATTGGAAGCACCAGTCGTTAGCTCTTTAAACTTATGTAACTCTGCCACGTACCCGCCCATCAACGTGGCCAGTTCACCCAAAAATTGCGTTCGTGTGTGTAAGTGACGATCTTCTTCTGGCAGTTTCAACGTATATCCGCCGGCGTGACCGCGAGAAATAATGGAGATCTTACGGACCGGATCCATGTGGGGCATATGAAACGCCACCACGGCATGGCCCGCTTCATGGTAGGCCGTTACTTCCTTTTCGTGGAGAGAAAAGACTTTACTGCGCTTTTCTGGCCCGAGTAGCACCTTCTCAATACTTTCCACTAAGTTATGCTGTGTAACTGAATCTTGATCACGCCGGGACGCTAAGATCGCTCCTTCGTTAATGAGGTTAGATAAATCTGCACCCGAGAAGCCAGGCGTGCGTTCCGCAATCCGGCGCAACTCGACGTCGGCCGCTAATGGTACTTTTTTCGTGTGAATTGCTAAAATAGCTTCCCGCTCCTTAATATCTGGCAGATCCATCACCACCTGGCGGTCAAAGCGACCGGGGCGTAACAGTGCCGGGTCAAGCACGTCCGGACGATTGGTCGCCGCAATCACAATGACGTTATCCGTTTGTTCAAAGCCATCCATCTCTACCAGAATCTGGTTTAACGTCTGCTCTCGTTCATCGTGACCGCCGCCTAAACCCGCGCCGCGCTGGCGGCCCACTGCATCTAATTCATCCACAAACATAATGGCAGGAGAATGTCGCTTCACCTTGCGGAATAAGTCGCGAACGCGCGAAGCGCCCACGCCCACAAACATCTCCACGAAATCTGATCCCGAGATACTAAAGAAGGGCACACCCGCTTCACCAGCCACCGCGCGCGCCATGAGGGTTTTACCGGTGCCTGGCGGGCCCACCAGTAATACACCCTTAGGAATACGGGCCCCCAAGCGCAAAAACTTCTTGGGCGTCTTCAAAAATTCCACCACTTCTTCTAGTTCGTTCTTCGCTTCGACATTCCCCGCCACATCCGCAAAGGTGGTGCGCTTTTTCTTACCTTCAGGGTCAACTGGCCGCGATGTCGTTTGGCCAAACGTTAACGCGCGGTTCGATGCCGATTGGGCGCTACGCATCATGAACCACAAAAATCCACCTAACAATATAAAGGGGAGCAAGAGTGGGATTAAGGTGGACGCCCAGTAGCCTACACCGGATGGTTTTTTAACCGTTAACTTGATTTGCTGTAAGTTTTTTTCCGACACGCCTAAGTTACCCAGCGTTTCTGTCACCGATACATCCGCTTCTTTCTGGGCCACTAACTTAGTTTTCGTGTTATTAAGCGTCACCACTAAGGCTTGCTCCTTCACGTCGATGCTCTCGACGTGGCCCGCTTCCACTTCTTGGACCACTTTAGATAAGCTCACTTCCTCGGTTGGTTCCAGTGGCCGGCCGTACAGGCCAAACAGCGACACGGTAATGAGGAGCACCAATAAACCGATGCCGAGGTTGCGGAATAAGGTATCGCGGCGAAATGGGGGGAGAGGAGAAGACATAGGGATAGGAGGTTAGGAAATTAGGGAAAGCATGTGCCCATGTAGCGTAGGGCTTTTACGTCTGACAAACAATGTATCGAGAGTGCCTAAATGCAGAGGCAAAAGCAAGGGCAGGAAAACCACCCCTTGTCTACCATTTTCACCTATACTAACCCTAAGCCCTCGTAGCTCAATGGATAGAGCACTCCCGTCCTAAGGGAGAAGTGTAGGTTCGATTCCTACTGAGGGCACCATAAAACAGCTTATTAGGAATTAGGAAGTTAGCTTCTTAGGCACTATATACCATAATTTGGCTTAAATAAGCCAAATTATGGTATATACCCCAAATCACTATTGACAATGTGTCCACTTAGTGATAGTATTGCCAGTTACGATCGATTAGATCCCTGCACCTTACCCACCACCCCATAAAGAGAGCGGTCCCACCAGCGCCGTATAAAGACTGGTACCCAGCGGTTAGCTGATATACGTCCCTACTCTCTTTTATTGAACGATATGTCACCTAACCGCTGTTATATTTTCCAGCGGATAGGCCACCAGAGCCCCTAAGCACGAATAATTTCGCTCTTAGCCCTCTGACGGTCCAAACAAGATCGGTCCTTGATAACTACATAGCACAGATACCAAGCCCCATACTCGGGGTTAAAGACCGGAGTGGACTTGGTATGGTCTGTGTCGGAAGTGCCAACGCCTCGAAAGCCTTGGCCTTCCACCCATGTGCCCCCAGCCCTCTCGGCCAAAGAATTAATTTCAATTGGCCACGCAGTAGACTAGGGCACAGTGGTGGAAGTAGCTTGTACAAAAAACATCTTGCACGGTGCAACAAGATGTTTATCGGACCCATGCACCACCAAAAAGGAGTTTGCAATGGTTGCTCGACACAGTTGGACGCGTACCGCCGGTGCAGTGGATGTTGTTTCCTGCGAATACTGCGGCAACTTCGACGAAGAGCTGGCAAGTGCCCGCCAAGAGTGCGAACGGGAGCAAACGTTCCCTTACAGTCCACAGCTGGAACAGCTTGCTCGCGACTGGGTCAAGGAACAATTTCCCGACCTGAGTGAAAATGAGCTCCGGTCAATCTACCCAAATCCGATGGAGATCATTAAGTACTACGTGCTGAGTTAAATAGCATGTAGCAACAAGGGGGAACCAGAGCGAGCTATGCCACAAAACATATCTCGCTCTCCCACCCATGGCGGGTTATCTATCTGGTCGCCAGCGGTGGGAGTCAACATCGAATCGACATGCGTCGATCAGTGACAACCAAATCAAGGGCGTCATGAGCCCATAACTCCAAAGGAGAAAACCATGGTGAAGCAAAAACGCACATTACGGAAGAACGCTCTCATCTCCACAGCTTTCCGTATGGCAGCTGATGAAGGAATCATATCAAGCCGCTCGATGACGTTAGTGATGTCAATCAATGTCTTAGAGCAAAATGGAGTCCATAGATTGATTGATCTTGAGCGCCTTGACGAAAATACGCTTTGGAACTTCCGGAATTGGGGCCTCATTCAAATGGAGGCCCTGAGAATTGTTGCGAAGCGCTTCAACGTCAAGCTCGTCCCGTTCCGCGGGTATTAGTTAGTTCTTTCTCCTCTAGTCCGCACTAAGCGGGCGCTAGGGGATTCGAGGGGAAAGTGAATTTATTCACTTCTCCCCTTCATTCTTAAGATCCCAACATCGGGTTGGAATCTGAAGTGATGGAACACGTACCACGAGGGAACATATGAGAATCACGGATAAGATTTTCTATGGCGTGGTCGCAGCCGCCTGCCTCTATTATGTGATCGGTGTGATCGCAGTAGGCATCGCGATACTACGCGACTACCAGGAGTGTAAAGAAAAGGAGCGCGTCATGAAAAATGAAAGCGCCATTATCCAAACAACGCCAAGGGGTCTGCCACGCTTGGTCGCCATTCTTACCGCTCAACATGAGCAAGAGAGAAATAATCCGCGACCAACTTCCAAAGCCCCACAGGCCAAGTAAAAACTAGGAGGAAATCGGCGAGGTAGTTACACTATGTAATTATCTCGCCTTCCCATTTCTGGCGATGAGTGGCAAATGTCATTCATTGCCAGAAATGGGAATACACCCAAAAACCGGAATGTGCGCCCCGGGATGAAAGGCACACAAACAGTGCAAGGAGGTGTGGCCATGCCACAAAAATTTCCAGACTACGTGCTTGAGCAAGAAGCGGCCACGTCCGATGTGATATTGGCCCGGCCTGACGACAGCTTCCTGGCTGACCCACGGCTCGAGCCACCATTGACGGGCTCGCTCGATCACGACCTGCGGCAGGTTCAACAAAGCCTGAGGGCATGCGAAGAACGCCAGCGGCACTTTGACCACGTGGTCGCCGGCCGATTGAGCGGTATCAGTCGTCGCAGCCAGAACAGCAATGGTTGAAAAATCTGAAAGCTCGTCGCGCGGGCCGCTAGTAATGGCCAGGTGAAAGGCAAGAAGTAGCACCCCCTACCGCGCTAGGTAGGCAACACAGTCGGAAGACCAATAGCGCTTGGTCTTCCCTTTTCTTGAGTCAACGAAGTAATTCGTTGGTTCAAGCGAAAGGTACAATGATTGAAAACTTTCATCAGGCGGTTGTAGCGTCAGTGGCGGAATCAGGGTAGATGATATTAGTGAACTCTCTTCACTAATACTCATGTGCTTTGAATTAACTTCTGCTGCTGGCCTACAACCTCGTGGTGGAGTAGTAATCATGTTCAATCAAACTAAAGGGAGAGCATATGTGGATCTTAGGCATCGCGTTAAGTGCGTTCGCCGCTTGGTTATTTGGCTACTTCACTGGCAGTAGTGTCGATCGAGGCATGCTAGCCACGATACAAGAACTACCGGACGGTGAGTATGAACTGATTTCGGTACCGGTATTTCATAGAGGCAACTGCGTTGCAGTATGTCGTCATGAAAATCAGACGCTATACAGCGTATGTCACCGCGAGAGCCTTCCCCAGCGCTGGCGCCGTGCATACAATTTCATACGCGGGTATTATCCTCTTCCATTGGAAGAAATTACCCCACGAAAAAGAACCATCGTCCCTTCGTAACTTACAACAGCGCAACGTCCTGTACGTTGCGCTGTTTTTTATTGACAAAAGAGGTGAAAGCGACCAGGATAGTTTAATCCGTTTTCTCCCCTGATTAGCATGGCGCTATTCTCGAGCAGAGAAGCGAGGTTCTTTAAATGGAGTCACCTCTCTCATGGCCACCGTCGTGGTCCCGGCACCCCCTAAGGCTGCCCTGCTCTCTTCTGAGCAGCTAGTAACTACTTTGGCACAGAAACAGGAGCTAGAAACCAAGCTGAGAAGCCCCCATCTCTCTACTACCGACCACATCCAACTCGACCAAAAGTTGGAAGCGGTAAGACAAAAGTTGGCTGATCATTATCGGACACTAGCCAATCGAAAAGTCTTTAACTGCATTGCCTAGCAATCTATCCTTTTCCTCTTACGTACACTCATTGCCTGACGCTCACCCGTCAGGATTTTTTTATTGGCAGATATAGTTTTCATCGCCTAAAGCTACCTGGCTTGGTACGCTAGTATGCATGGCACTGATCCCCACGCTCGAATATGAACAAGCCTTTTGGCAGCAGGGTATTGTCCTCATTGCGGGCATTGATGAGGTGGGTATGGGGGCATTGGCCGGACCGGTTGTCGCCGCCGCCGTGATTTTTAAACAAGACACAACGACAGAGAGTCTAGCGGGCATTCGAGATAGCAAGACATTGTCGGCAACGCAGCGAGAAAAAATTGATAGCGTGATCAAAAACAGTGCCCATGCCTGGGCCATCGGCGAAGCCAGCGTCGATGAAATTACGAAAATAAACATCCGCCGCGCCGCCCACCTCGCCATGCAGCGGGCCGTGGATCAACTGCAATCAATCCCCGAACTATTGCTCATTGATGGCAATCCAGCCCAGCCACACCCCACTATTCCCGCCACTAACATCATTAAAGGAGATAGCTTGTCCCTTTCCATCGCGGCCGCCAGTATTATCGCCAAAGTCTACCGGGATGCCGTAATGACTCAACTCGATGCAACCTTTCCCGTCTACGGCTTTGCTGGTCATAAAGGCTATGGCAGTCCCACCCACCTGGCTGCGCTCCAAGAATACGGCCCCTGTGACCACCACCGCGCCACCTACGCCCCGATTGCTGCCCTGCTGGCTTCCGCCCGTACGCGAGTAAGCCAATAAGCAGACAAGCTGGTCCGCCCAGCTGTTTTCTTTGACTTTTTTACTATCTTCCTACAAGCTACAAGCTACTAACCTACTCCTATGGCCGTACCAAAAAAACGACAGAGCCGAGCCACCAGCAACATGCGGCGTTCGCACCATGCTCGCAAAGCCTTGCAGCTGCATACCTGCCCTCGCTGCAAGGAACCAGTTCCAGCCCATACTGCCTGCCCTAATTGTGGCACCTACCAAGGCCGAGAAGTCATTGACGTTCTCCGCCAGCTTTCCAAGAAAGAACGCCGCGACAAGGAAAAAATGCAAAGTAAAAACAAGTAATATATATCAGTACCACGAACAGCCCGACTGGGCTGTTTTTTTGTACGCCTAGTACCTCTTTTTGACTCCTGCCTCTTTTTCCGGTATAAGTCTTGGTAGACCTGAACCTTAGTCGTGCACGTACATTCCCATGGCCAACCGACACTTAAGCCGATCCATTGCTCTCCAAAGCCTCTTCGAGTGGGATTTTCGTGGGAAGAAAAAAGGCGCACTGAAGGACATCACTAAACATACGATTGCAGAATTTGCGCCAGGCATGGACGATGCCGGCTTTATTTTTGATGTGGTGATGGGCGTGCATGAACACATGCCCGAAATAGATACCATGATTGTCGCGTCGGCACCTGATTGGCCATTGGAACAAATTACCAACGTGGATCGCAACGTGTTGCGCATTGGCATTTATGAACTCAAATTCGCCCACGCTGATGACGTCCCACCCAAAGTCGCCATTAACGAAGCCATTGAACTAGCCAAAACCTTTGGCGGCGCTTCCTCGGGCAAGTTTGTGAACGGCGTCCTGGGCACAATTTACAAACAAATGGGGGAGCCACGAAAAGATGAGTAAGTCAGACGCGGCCGTTATCGACAAACTGGCGCTCATTGAAATTAAAGATAAAAAAATACTGGTGACTCGTAGCCACGGTAAAGACGCCTGGTATATGCCCGGTGGCAAACGAGAACTGGGCGAAACGGATCACCAAGCTTTGTGCCGTGAAGTACTAGAGGAGTTAAACGTAGTGCTTGATCCCACCCAGCTAACGTATTACGGCACTTTTGAGGCCCAAGCGCACGGCAAACCAGCCGGAACCCTCGCCCGCTTAACCTGCTACACCGGACCATACCAAGGGGAAACAACCGCCTCAGCCGAGATTGCTGAAATCGCCTATTTTGCCTACGATCAACGACAGCAGGTTGGCCCCACTGGCCAGCTGATCATGGACGATCTCAAAGCCAAAGGCCTGATTAAGTAATCACGACACTGCCCCCCCCCCTACGTTGCATTTTTCACTTTTCATTTTTAACTTCCTCTTGTGCCTCTCGCCAAAGATTTAAGTCCACTGGAAAAAACCCTGGACATCACCTTTAAAAATATCGACACCTTGCGCCAAGCGTTGGTGCATCGTTCATACTTAAATGAAAACCCCGATTTTAATTTAGGCCATAACGAACGCCTGGAATTCTTAGGCGACGCCGTCTTAGAGTTAGTCGTCACGGATCATTTGTACCATCATTACGACCTACCCGAAGGTGAACTGACCAACTTACGGGCGGCGATTGTCCGCGGCGAAATGTTATCCAAGATTGCGGATGAACTAGCTCTCGATGATTTCCTATTATTATCTCGCGGTGAACGCAAGGATATTGGCAAAGCCCGGCAATACATTTTGGCCAACGCCGTGGAAGCCGTGATTGGGGCCGTCTACTTAGACCAGGGCTACGCCAGTGCTGCCACCCTGATCGAGCGCGTCATTATTGCTAAGTTAACCGACATTGTGGCCCAGGGCTTACACATCGACACCAAGAGTAAGTTTCAGGAACTGGCTCAAGAAAAATACCGCGTCACTCCTAGCTACGAAGTCTTGCGTGAAGATGGCTTAGATCACGCTAAGCATTTTGTAGTCGGCGTGTTTTTAGGCGCCAAGAAAATGGGGGAAGGGACTGGTTCCAGCAAGCAAGAAGCCCAGCAACATGCTGCCAAGGAAGCGCTGGAGAAAATAGAAAAAAGTGATAAGTAATTAATTCTATGGACCCTATTCTTCTCTGGTGTCTGACTATTGCCCTCTTTGGCATCGGCACCATCGGCACCATTATTCCTGGGCTCCCTGGCTTAGGTTTTGTCTTTGGCGGGGTACTGCTGTACAGCTGGGCCACTGACTGGGCCCAAATGAGCACCACCACCGTGGTAGTCGTTGGCTTGATTGCCCTACTGGCCTCACTGGCTGATTGGTTTGGCAGCGGCCTAGCCACCCAAATCGGCGGCGGTAAGCGTAAAGCGTTTGTGGGCACCCTCATTGGCGGCGTCCTCGGCCTCCTGGTCGCCAGCCTTCCCGGTATGCTAATTGGTGCTTTTATTGGCGCCCTCATTGGAGCAATCTTGGAAGGTAAAAACCCCCAGCAAGCCGGCAAAATAGCCGTGTTATCGATTATGGGCATTTTAGGCGCCAAGGTGCTTCAGTTGTTTATTGCCATTGGCATTATTATCACCTTCATCATCGCCCTAGTAATTCAATAACCGTACCGCCGGCTGGTGGTGTTATTTTTAGCTTTGCGGTCTAAGCTTTACACTGTCTAACATGAAGCTCCTCGACGTATCACTTACGGGCTTTAAGTCCTTTGCTCACAAAACTACCTTTCGCTTAAGCGACGGCCTGACCGCCGTGATCGGCCCCAACGGTAGCGGCAAAAGCAACCTCGCCGAAGCCATTCGCTGGGTACTCGGGGAACAATCACTGAAAAATTTACGCGGCAAAAAAAGCGACGATGTTATTTTCGCCGGTAGCCCTGCCAAACCAGCCACCGGTAGCGCCAGCGTCACTCTTACTTTTAGCAATGAATCTGGCCGGCTACCCGTTGCCGCCGCCGAAGTAGCCTTGTCGCGCTGGATTAACCGCGACGGCGAGAGCGAGTATGCCATTAACGGTGAAGCCGTCCGCCTGTTAGATGTACAGCAGCTCTTAGCCGAAGCCGGCATTGGGGCTAAAAGCTACACCGTCATCTCCCAAGGCACCGTCGACCGCTATTTGCAGGCCACGCCGGCAGGCCGCCGCGAACTATTCGATGAAGCCACCGGCATTAAGCCACTGCAACTTAAGTTGCAGCAGGCTGAACGAAAATTGCACCAAGCCGAGCACGATGCTCACGAACTCACCACCATTCAACAGGAACTCACTCCCCGCCTGCGCGTCCTCAAACGCCAAGCTGCCCGTGATGAAGAGCGCCAAAGCCTGGCCGCCCAGTACCAACAAAAATCTGCCGCGTGGCTGCATCACGCCTGGCATGAAGCTGCTGCCGCCCTGCAACAAACCCAAGAAAACGTAGCCGCGGAGGCTGCTGCCATTGCCCAAGCGGCCGAAGCACGCCACGTTGTTGAGCAGCAGTTGTTACAAGGACTCAATCAAGCTGAAAACACCACCAATCAACCCAACCTGCAGCAGCAGTTAGCCGTGGCGGAAGCCGAATTACACCAACGCCAGCGTGCGTATGAGCACGCTCGACGCGAGCGAGAAGAGTTAGAGCACAGCCTGGCCACCGTTCGCCAAGAACTAGTCCACGCCCAAGCCAAGGTAGCAGATGCCCGAGTAGCTATAACCCAAAACCAACTGTGGCCCCAGCAACACGAAGTGCTCTCGCGCTGCCAAGTAGCCATCAACCAGCTCTTAGCCGGCCAAACACTCGCCCACGACACACTCGAGGCATTACAAACCAGCGTCGCTCAAGCCCTAGCCGACACCACCAACGATCAGGCTGTTATCGCTGCTGCCGAAGCCATGGTAGAACGCCTGGCTGGCCCGCTAGCTGCCGTCGCTCGCCTGGAAGCCATTACGCAGGAACGTTTCACTCGCTTACAAAAACTGGTTGAGCCTACCCCGCCCGACACCCACACCGTCGTCGCTCTCCGCCAACAACTCAAAGCCACCCCGCCAACAACAGAGAATCAAAATGATTTAGCCAACGCTCTGGATCGCGTCCGCACCGAGGAAATTGCCGCCGAACGACGTGGCAGTGCTGCCCACGCCGCCGTGGAGCAAGCCAGAACGGCAGTGGCTGAAATAGAGCGCACAATTGTCCGCGAAAAGGGCAGTGATTTTTTACATGAAGTCCAAACCACCCCGCCCCCACATAACGCCCACGTCGCCGGACAGGAAGAAATTCAACACCTGGCCGCACGACTTAATGTTTTGGGCGAAAGTGATCCCCTGGCCCTAAAAGAGTACGAAGAAGTGGCCGCTCGCAGCGAACGACTAGAGCAGCACCTGGCCGATATCCAAGCCACCATGGCGCAGCTGCACACCCTGAAGCGCTCGCTCACCACCACCATGCATGGCCGGTTCCGCGAACAATTCGCCGTCATCAACCAATCATTCCGGACGTACTTTATCCAATTATTTAATGGCGGCACGGCCCACCTGGAAATTATTGATGTCCCGGATGAAACCACCGCAACCGATACACCTACCGTCGCTCTAGTGGCTGGCGTAGAAATTATGGCCCACCCACCCGGCAAAAAACCGCAGCATATTGGGTTGCTCTCGGGGGGAGAAAAAACCTTAACGTCCTTAGCCCTACTACTTGCTATTCTAGATGTACAGCAACCTCCATTCTTAGTACTAGATGAAGTAGACGCCGCGCTCGACGAAGCCAACTCCTACCGCTTTGCCAGCCTGTTACGGGAAAAAAGTACCAGTACCCAATGCATCGTTATTAGCCACAATCGCGAAACCATGGCCCAAGCAGATGTGCTCTATGGCATTACTATGCAGGACGACGGCGTTTCCAAGGCCTATTCAGTAAAATTAAGCGAGGTCGCAATAGGCGAAGCCGTAGCAGCTTGACGGACGCTAGGACCTCATTTACTATCACTCCACATGTTAAAGATGCGCTTACAACGACGCGGGAAGAATAAGTACGCCACCTACCGGGTAGTTATTGCTGACCGCAAAGCTCCCGTCAAAGGTCGCTTTATTGCTGACGTTGGCGCGTATAATCCTCACACGAACAGCTTTACTGTCCAACAAGCGGACGTCACTAAGTGGCTTGGCCAGGGAGCCCAGCCATCTGCTACCGTTCACAACTTGCTCGTGACCCATGGTTTGTTGAAAGCCGAAAAAGTCACTATTTGGCGCCCACCAGTCAAACCAGCTGAAGCCCCAGCCCCCGACACTATCGCCACGCCCGCTCCCGAAACCCCTACTGAACCTGCTGCGTAAAGCCAAAAAATATCGACAAAACTTAATGGCTCATTCGAGCCATTAATGTTGATTTTTAGACCACTGCGTGGTACATTATATGTATCCGATCTCGCTAAATATCGATCCTGGTCGAACGACGTGAAGCGTGGTATCGGTTGAATCCCAAGTTAATCAGTAATTCTTGCACGATATGACAGATGAACGACCAAGTCATGATCAAGAGTTCGTCGAATACGTGGTTAAATCCATTGTCGACCACCCTGATGATGTCAAAGTGCAGCGCACCGTTGATGAAATGGGTGTGCTGATCACCCTAGCTGTGAATCCCGAGGATATGGGCCAAGTGATTGGTCGCCAGGGAGCCACCGCTAAATCAGTCCGTACGTTACTCCGCGTTATTGGCGCGAAGAACAACGCCCGCGTGAATCTCAAGATTTCCGAGCCCGAAGGCTCCGAACGCCGCGGCAGCATGCCAGCCGCAGAGGGCAGTGCCCCTGAAGCCAGCGCGCCAATGAGTCCCGAAGCGGAAACAGACGCCCCCAAGCAATCAGTCGAGGAAGCCATCGACGACCTGACCTTGTAAAAAAGATAAAGGTTCTCAGGTTTCTTTAAAGAAAAACGACCTTGGTACAGGTCGTTTTTCTTATAGCTGGCTATGCTATGATGAACAGTAAGATTTCTTTTATCCTTCGTTTCGTCTTTTATTATATGAACAGCTGGCATACTACGTTGAGTTCACTAGTACTTATTGGTACCGCTTGTTTTTCCCCGCTCACCAGCTTTGCCCAAAGCAACACTCCCGTCCCCAGTGATGATTTTTCCTTAACGAACGCCCCAGCCGCACTACAAGACCAAAGTTTGTATCAGCAGATTAGCCCATTGCCGCAGGTATATGTCACCAACCTGGTTGCCACGGCAGACAATAAAAATAGTATCACCGGCTCGTTCGTAGCTACCAGCGGTGAAACGGCAGCCGTGGCCAACATTCAGTACGAACTTCAGATCCTCCAACCGCTGCCGGCAACTGCCGCCGAGAGCCTCGTCAACGACGACGGCGTCGTGTATGATCGCTATCTTTTTCCAGAAACATTCACCTTGAGTCAACAAGAAAGCCACCAGGTATCGTTTACCTTTGATGCCGGCGCCCTCCCTGCCGGTTCGTATCGCACCCGTATTCAACTATCCCAAACCAATGATCGCCCCCTTGGCTGGGGGGATGCCGCCGTCACCTTGATCGGCGAACGGCCATTTGTGGTGATTACCACCGACGGCGTGACCGTGGAGAGCACCGACCCGATCACACAAGAACAAAAGTCCGTCTGGGAACCGACAGAAGGCCCCAACATTGCCGCCGGGCAAACCATTACCATCAAAGCCATCGCCAGCAATATTGGCTCCGCTGACATTACTGGTAAGCCAGTCGTTGACGTCGAGCGTATCCTCTCGACAGAGCGCACCGTCCTCTCCCAAGAGTTCGATGCCATTACCATTCCGGTTGGCGAAGACCACGCCCTAGCACTCCCACTGATCACCGAAGCCGCTCCCGGCGCCTACCGCGTCTTACTTTCCTTCCACAACAGTGAAGGAAAACGAGTGTCGGGGATCGGTGAATTCCGGTATGTAGTGACCGGGCCATCCGCATCGATTGTGTCGCAGCTCGTGCAAGAACTACCCGTCTATGAGGGCGACACCGCCATGGTGGCCTTTACGGTAGCTGGTGCGGCCGACCGCATCCAAAACATTACCGGTACGCTCGAAGTAATTTTAAGCGATGATCAAGGCATCATCGGCCAAGTCGAAAATGTTTTAGCCATCAATGGCGCCACACCTGCTCAGGGAACAGCCGCGATAGTATTGCAACGTGATCGGTGCGGCGTACCCAAAGTCACACTGGTAGCCAAGAACCAAGACGGGACTGAGCTGGATCGATATGAAGCAGATTACCCGAACTTCACCGCTCGCTGTAACACCTTCTTGCCGTGGTCGCGGCCGCTTTGGCTGGCACTCGGTACCATCGTCATACTTATCTTAGCCGCCAGCTACTTTATACTGCGCCGGCGAAACCGCCCCGTTCCACCAAACCCCATGAGTGGCACCATTGCGCTGATCATTATTGGCATCGCGCTCCTCGGCGCCGGGATTGCTGTGTCGCTATGGGGCAGTAGCAACGCCCAAGCGAACGGCATTCAGTACATCGCCGTGTCCTCACTGGATCCAACCCACCAGCTCACTCGCCCCACTCTCTACATTGCCTCGCCTGCACACAATGCCAATGTGACCTCAAACGCAGTTTACTATTCCGCCCGCTTTAGCTGGCTTAACTGTGATAACCAGCCAGCCAAAGGCTTCCTGAAGGTGTATGCCAAAGCAGATGGCGGCCAGGTTGATTGGAGCAGCGGCCACAATTGGGTGGAATTGGCCAAGAATACCCTTAACCTACCTGCACAGTGTTGGCGCTGCCCCACCAAGCCCGCCCGAGAAGTGGCCTTGAGCGGCACCTTGCAAGTGCCGGCGCTTGCTCCGGGCGGATCAAACACCTTGTGGTCGTACGGTGACAACACCGGTTCCTGGATTGGCGGCTCAATCGTGCAAGACTTCACCTGGGTGAATTTCTCACCTCCGACGTCTCCCCTCACCACCCCAGCTCAACCTACGAGCAGCCCAACTGCCTGTCTTGCCCCCAACCAAGGCTTTGAATACGACATCGCCGTCACCGCCGGATACAACAATGCCGGCGCACCTCCCGCTGGCACCGGCTGGACGGTCGCTGACATGGTGTGTTTAATCAGCAATACGTCGTTACAATGTGAACGCAATGCGGTTCTCTGGCAGAAAGTGACGTCCCAGGGCAGAAACTACATCGTGAATAGTTGTGCCAACCCCGGTAATGGCTATGTCCAGAAAAGCCAAACGGCCGTGGCGGCGAGCTGGAGTTCGTATGCCCCTACCTTTTGTCTATGGGAAAAAACAGGTGGAACTTCCGTTGATTTAAAGCTTGGCCACGCCGGCACGGCTATTAGTCAGGAAGTGAACTGTAATAACCCTGCCGGCACGCCCGGTGTAGTAAAGCCGAGCGCTGACTACACGTTCTCTTCGCGTGCTTGTACTGGTGGCCAAAGCGTAAACCAGCCCTGCGTCAGCGATATCTGCCTCTTTAGCAAACCGTCTGCCAACTTCTGTCCGGCACCAACGCCTACTACAGCATCTTCACCTACATCCTTGCCGTCAGTGACAACAACTCCAGTCCCAACGACTACCCCCCAATGCGCAGACGAAGTAGACAATGATGGCGATTCACGGACCGATAGTGCTGACCCAGGCTGTCACACTGACCGCGATGCAACTAACACTAGTAGTTACCAGCCGAGCTTGAATACTGAAGCTGATCAAGCCTGCAGCGATAACAAAGATAACGATGGTGATGGCAAAGTTGATCGTAACGATCCTGGCTGCCGCACCAGCCCCAGCGACCCCAATACTTACAACCCGAACGACAATAATGAAACAGACCCTGGCGTCAGCCCTGGCCCCATTCAGGAAACGGAATAAAGAGTGAGCGGGTCAGCCAGAAAGCGAGTAAGCTGCAAGCGAAACAGACTGCAACTACAGCTGACTGGCTTATCGGCTAACTTGCTTATACGCTATTGATATGCTTTTCAACGTTCTCACCTTATTCCCCGAAGTCTTTACGCCGTATCTGCACACTAGCATCGTCGGCCGGGGCCAGCAGCAAGGCCACATTACTGTTGGCGTGCAGAACATCCGCGACTACGCTACCGATAAACACCACACCACCGACGATACTCCCTATGGCGGCGGCGCTGGCATGGTGATGAAAGTGGAGCCGATCGATCAAGCGTTAGCGGCCCTCCAAAAAACAGTGCCGCGTGAGCAGCAGCACGTCATTGTGTTATCCGCCCGCGGCCGCGCCTTCAATCAAGCCATTGCGCATGAGTATGCCACTGCCGGTAAAAGCCTCACCTTGATTTGCGGCCGCTACGAAGGGATTGATCAGCGCGTCGTTGATCACCTTGCTGATGAAGAACTGTCCATTGGGCCCTACGTGTTAGCCGGCGGGGAACTAGCTGCACTAGTCGTTATCGAGGCCGTAGCGCGCCTTATTCCTGGTGTGTTGGGTAACCCCGACTCGCTGCTCGAGGAAAGCCATGCTGAACCCTACACCACGTCGGATGGAGGGCGACCCGCTTCGCGGATCGAGTACCCTCAGTACACCAAGCCGGAAGAGTATCAAGGCTGGAAGGTGCCAGAAATTTTGCTATCAGGCAATCACGAAGCCATTCGAAAGTGGCGGGAAGAGCAACGAAAGAGTAGCGTGTAATCTGTAACTAATAATAGCCCAAACAGAATTAGTCAGTTGCATTTTACGAGTTACAAATTACTAGTTACAAGTTACGATATCCCTATGACTCTCCCTCTCTTCCTCATTCCTATCCTGGCGGGCCTAGCTGCCCAAGCCCTCAAACCGTTTCTCAATGCCCAATGGTACGCCACCATTTCACCGGACGGTAAAAAGCTACCCCGGTATGGTGGCATGCCCAGCGCTCACGCCGCCTTTGCCTTTGCCATCACCACCGTCATCGGCCTCCACGACGGCATGTTATCCTCCACGTTTATTATTGCTGTCGCATTACTCATCCTAATACTCGATGACGCCTTGCGGATGCGTATTTTCTTGAGCCGTCACGGCCAAGCTCTGCGGCGACTCATTCAAAAACTCCCTAAGGAAGAACGCCAGTCGTTTCCATACCTGGAATCACGCTTGGGGCACAAACCGTTAGAAGTGTTAGCCGGCGGTGCCATTGGCATTATTCTTTCGACAGCACTGTACTTCTTCTTAGGCTAACGATGAACACCGCCACTCGGAGAATAGCCATACTCGTGACCATCGCCGCTATCGGTGGCGCTGTATATTGGCTGGCCACGCATCGCACCAAACTTGAGAGCAGCACGACCGTTCGCAATAGCCGGTACACCATCGATGTCGAAGTAGGCGATACCAGTATTACTACTAACGACAATGTCCGCCTCACGTTTACTGTCCGCAACGAAGGAAAAATCGCTGACATCTACAGCGAAAACAGAGTTGTCCACTACGTAATTGCCAGTGAGAATTACCAAGATTTTTTTCACACCTTTGCTCCCGAAGTAAAGACGCCCGGCGTCTTTTATATCGACCACACCTTTACCCAACCAGGCCGCTATCGGATTTGGACTGAACTAGTTGATACCAAGAAAGGTAAAGATTTGCACCATAACCAAAACGCTGAAGTCGTGTCATATGTTGATCTCACTGTCACCGGCCGTGCCACGCAAGCACTAGCACCGATTACTCAAAAAACGGCCGAGGTTGGACCGTACCGAGTGAACTATCAGGCCGAAGGGCTTACCGCTGGCCAACCAACAACGCTCACCGTCCACGCCAGCAATAGTGCCGGCCAGACATTACCGGTCTTTACCGATGAACCAGCCATCTATGTCATCGTTGGTCCCAATCTTTCGTACATGAGCCATAGCCACACCAAACCGGCACTACCCAATAATCGAATTAGCATTACCGAAACCCTCCCAACCGCCGGTAACTACCTTTTTTGGACTGAAGTATATGCCCAAGAAGGGGATCACTATGCTGCCTTACAGGTGCCATTTCTCTTAAAAGTAGAGCCATAAACGTACAATTCAGCCAAATAGTCATTGCCGCCTTGAGCGGTTTTTTGCTTTCATAAAGCCAATATATTAGTTAGCACCAAACTAGATATTGACAAATAAACCTACCTGGTGTATAAGGATAGGTTGTTAATTTTTTATCCCTATCTATTCTCCTATGTTGTTAGCCATCTCTCGCCGCTTCTTAGGTACTCTCGCCACTAGCGCCCTGGTGTTGTTAGCATTACCGGCTATTTCTCACGCCTGCGGCGACGTCGATCTTAAAGTAATAAAGACTGGTCCAGCGACGGTCACTGCCGGGCAAACGGTGACGTATACCGTGACCGTCAGTCAGCTTCTGACCGGTCACCCTATGAACGTCGTGTTGACTGACGATTTTCCTGCAAGCTTAGTGCCAGTTGCTCAAGTTGTCACCCACAGCCCAGTGGTATTCGGTTGGAGCACTCCGTTTAACTGTACCGTCAACAGCACCAGCATTGTCTGCAAACCAGACAACTTTCTCGCCGGCGTAGCTGCTAGTCACACCCTGGCTCTAACCTTTACCGTGAAGCCCACGGCTGCCTGTGGGACCACTATCACCAACGTTGTTCGGGTTGCTGCCGACGAAACAGATTCAAACTCGGCTAATAACACGGCGACGTCTACCAGCACCGTGGTGTGTGCCTCACCTACTCCCACTCCTACTCCAACCCCAACACCCACTCCTACACCAACGCCTACTCCTACACCTTCAATTTCTCCAAGTCCTACTCCGACACCTACACCGACGCCTACTCCTACTCCAACCCCAACTCCCGAAGTAACCAAAGGGGTATCTGTTACCAAGACAGATAACCGCCTCAATACTCGTTCGGGTCACTCCTTAACCTATGTTCTCACCGTCAAGAACACGGGCAACACTGACCTCTCTGATGTAAAAGTCACCGATACGTTACCAGCAGAACTCACTGCTACTACCATCTCTAACGGTGGCAAAGTATCTGGTAACACCGTTACCTGGACTAACCTCCAATTGAACAAAGGTGAGAGTAAGAACCTCACTATTACTGCCAAAGTAAAGAACATCAGTAACTGTCCACTGTTAACTAACAAAGTCACCGTAAAAAGCTCTGACCATAACCTCTCTGCCAAAGCAGAAGACACTACCAAAGTGATCTGTGAACAGCAGGTAGCTGGTGCCATTGTTGTTGCTCCAGTACCAGTGACGGCGAAGACTGGTGCTGGACTCATTGGTCTCTTCTCAACACTACTTGGTGCTACTGGGTTAGTAGTACTGCGGAAAGTTGCGTAAGACCAACCCCTAAATACAAACGCAGAAACACCACCCCAAAACGGGGTGGTGTTGTCGTTTAGCCAAGCCAGGCAAGCCTAAGTTGACAGGCAAATCTACCTACGTATAATGAACTCCAGTAATCCTTAAGACGTTATGTATCGGTGCAGTAGGATTTCTAGGCAGGCTCGCGATCAGTAAAGAGAGAGGTCATACATGATTACTTCCCTCTTTTTTGATCGCCGAAGATTGCACGTTGCCAATTAAAGTAAGAAATGCTGCCCATAGTCACTAGACGCGTGACATGGCGGCATGCAACTGCATAATTTTGCGCGGTTGCAAACAGACCTATCTATCGTCCCCCGATGATGGATAGGTATGCCCGCCAGTCGCTTAGGCGATTGGCTGAAGTAAATTTTGGATAACATTACCGCTCGTGCCGTAAAAAGCATGAGTGGATGAAACCAGTATCAAACTTCTTTATTGAGAGTTTGATCCTGGCTCAGGATGAACGCTGGCAGCGTGGATAAGGCATGCAAGTCGAGAGGGGTAAGCCCTCGGCAAACGGGTTAGTAACGCGTAGGGAATCTACCCAGAAGTAGAGAATAACCCATCGAAAGATGGAATAATGCTCTATAGTCTGCGTGTTCGAGAGAATGCGCAGTAAAGATTTATCGCTTCTGGACGACCCTGCGTCCTATCAGCTTGTTGGTGAGGTAACGGCTCACCAAGGCTATGACGGGTAGGGGATGTGAGAACATGACCCCCAACATTGGAACTGCGACACTGTCCAAACACCTACGGGTGGCTGCAGTCGAGAATCTTCGGCAATGGGCGAAAGCCTGACCGAGCGACGCTGCGTGAAGGAAGAAGGCCTTCGGGTTGTAAACTTCTGTCGTGTGGGAAGAACTTTGACGGTACCACACAAGAAAGGGGCGCCTAACTCTGTGCCAGCAGGCGCGGTAATACAGAGGCCCCGAGCGTTATCCGGAATTATTGGGCGTAAAGCGTCCGCAGGCGGATATGTGCGTCTGCTGTTAAATGTCAGGGCTCAACCCTGTACACGTTGCAGTGGATACGACATATCTAGAGGAAGGAAGAGATGAACGGAACTCATGGTGGAGCAGTGAAATGCGTTGATATCATGGGGAACACCAATTGCGAAGGCAGTTCATTGGTCCTTTCCTGACGCTCAGGGACGACAGCGTGGGGAGCGAAGCGGATTAGATACCCGCGTAGTCCACGCCGTAAACGTTGCCAACTAGGCATTGGGAGTATCGACCCTCTCAGTGTCGTAGCTAACGCGTTAAGTTGGCCGCCTGGGTAGTACGGCCGCAAGGCTAAAACTCAAAGGAATAGACGGGGGCCCGCACAAGCGGTGGAGCGTGTGGTTTAATTCGATGATAAGCGGGGAACCTTACCAGGTCTTGAAATCTAGCTGCATACCAGCAGAAACGTTGGTCGCCTTCGAGGGTGCTAGACAGGTGCTGCACGGTTGTCGTCAGCTCGTGGTGTGAACTGTTTCCTTCAGTGGAGTAACGAGCGCAACTCCTATTGCGTGTTGATTTTCACGCGAGACTGCCGTGGTTAACACGGAGGAAGGTGGGAATGACGTCAAATCAGCGTGGTCCTCTGACGACCTGGGCTACACACGCGCTACAATGGCTAGGACAATAAGCTACTGCAAACTCGCGAGAGTGAGCCAATCTTTAAACCTAGTCTCAGTTCGGATTGGAGGCTGCAACTCGCCTCCATGAAGCTGGAATCGCTAGTAACCGTGGATCAGCCACGCCACGGTGAATACGTTCTCGGGCTTTGTACTCACCGCCCGTCAACTCAGAAGAGCTGATAATACCCAAAGACCCCGCATTTAGTGGGGGCCACGGTAAGATCAGTAATTAGGAGTAAGTCGTAACAAGGCATCGCTAGGGGAACCTGGCGATGGATCACCTCCTTTCTAGGGATATAACGTTACTTGCATCCTCGTGATGCATGGAACGCCTAGAAGGTCGATTATGGGATCCTCTTTTTAGAGATTCCAATATACAAACATGGATAGCTCATCATCCATCTCAAACATGTGATGAGTGCAAGAGGCACATTATGTCTGCAACCGCGCAAAGTTATTCAGCATCTAAATTAGTTAGCATGCCAGCCCCCCGTGGGCTTGTTTTGCTTGCACAAAAGGCCAAAAGACGTTTAAATTGGCCATACGGTTCTTTATTACACACCAGGCCCCTGTATAAATTTATGGGGCCCCCGCATGATCGGGAACAACGCCAGTGACGAGTGTCGCGAGGCACTGGCTAAGTGGAGATCGTGTGGGGAAGAGGAGTAACGCCGCAACGATGAAGGACCAACTGCGAAGCAGTTGGTACGATACAGTGGAGGTTGTTACGACGAGAGGGTAAGTAGCTCAGTTGGTTAGAGCACGTCACTGATAATGACGAGGTCCATGGTTCGAATCCATGCTTACCCACAGATCTTGTACGTTAAGCTTCGTTCTTTGCCCAAGGAGCAACAATGTCACCCTTACTGCCTGTCGTTAACAAAGAAGTAATCCATAGCATTGCTATCGAACGGGAGAGAAAAGGCACAGCAGCCTACATGTTCGATATTTGGCAACGGATGACCCGAAGTAATTCTTACTTATCCGGCCACATCACTGGCTACCTAGTTGGCTCACTTGATACTGGTACGTTACCCGCACGGTCGGAAGAAGATATCGCACGGCAATTCCAACAAGGTACTGAGTTAGCCAAGGCACTATCAGGGGTGTGCTTACTATATCGACTTCTGGAAAGCCAAGCCGAAGCAGATCGGATGAACGAAGACCTGAAACTAGAATAGTATTGTTGAACCATACTCCCTGTTTAATGCTCAGTCTGCAGGCAGGGATTTTTTATTTTGAGTATTACTAGTTACCAGTTACTGATTACCGATTACTATTGACCTATGCATCTGCCTACCCCTGTCCAACAAATTATAACGAGCCTACAAGCCGCTGGGTTTGACGCCTACGCTGTTGGCGGCTGCGTGCGTGACATGCTCCTTAAAAAAGTGCCCAAAGATTGGGACGTCACCACCACTGCTTCACCAGCAGAAATTCAAAAACTGTTTCCTAAGAGTTTCTATACCAATACGTTTGGGACTGTCACCGTGCTGGCCGAGAGCACTGATCCAACACTGCAAAAAATTGAAGTCACCACGTATCGCATCGACAGCCAGTATTCCGATCAGCGCCACCCCGATACCGTCACGTTTACTTCGACCCTGGAAGAAGATTTGAGCCGGCGCGACTTCACCATTAATGCTATCGCCGTCCAAGAAGTAGGGAAGCAGGCCCGGGCTACGAAGAATAAAAATGAGGCCGTTATTGATGACCTTATCGTCATCGACCCGTTTGGCGGCATGAAAGATTTAAACGCCGGCGTTATTCGAGCGGTAGGGGATCCAAACCAACGCTTCCAAGAAGACGCCCTGCGCCTACTACGAGCCGTGCGCTTAGCCGCGCAATTAGATTTCACCATCGAGCCCGCCACGCTTCAAGCTATGCAGGCGCAACGACAGCGCCTAGCAAAAGTATCCGCTGAGCGCGTGCAACAGGAGATCATTAAACTCGCCTTAACCGACGAGCCAGAAAAAGGGTGTAACTTACTAGAACAAACCGGCCTACTTGCGGTTATCTTGCCCGAGTTACAAGAGGGCGTGGGCGTGGGCCAAAACAAGCACCACATCTACACCGTCTTTGATCACTGTATTAAGTCGCTGCAGTTCGCCTCCCAGTACGATTATCCTTTGCATGTCCGCCTCGCCGCGCTCTTTCACGACATTGGCAAACCACGCACCAAACGCCCCCAAGGTAACGACTTTACCTTTTATGCGCACGACATCGTTGGCGCCCGCATGACCGAGAAGCTGATGAAGCGACTGCAATTTTCGACTGACCTTACGAACCAGGTAACGCACTTAGTTCGCCACCACATGTTCTACTATGACGTCGGCAAAGTGACCGAGGCGGGTTTGCGCCGGCTCCTGCGGCGAGTAGGACCAGCCAACTTTGATGATTTAATTAAGCTGCGCATCGCTGAACGCAAAGGCTCCGGCGTACCCAAAGCCGAACCGTACCGCTTGCGCCACTTGCAATTCATGGCGGAGAAAGCGGCCCAACAGCCCATTTCCACGTCCCAACTGGCCATAAACGGCAGTGATCTAATGCAGGAATTACAACTCACTCCTGGCCCCCGCATTGGCGGCATTTTAAATGCACTGTTAGCCGAGGTCTTAGATAACCCACTCAAGAATGATCGCGAGCACCTACTGACACGAGCGAAAGAACTCCAAGACAAAGACCCGGCTGAGCTCAAAGCGATGGGGGAACAAGCCCGCGATGACGAACAGCGCAAACAGGACGAATTAATTAAGCGGAAATACCACGTATAAAGAAGTAATCGGTAATTGGTAACCGGTAATCAGTAACAGAAAAGTTTTGAACTTTTCACTTGAAACTTTACACTTACACCCATGACGCTGACTGGATTTATTATTGGCGCAGTGATGATGGTGGTTGGGTTTGTGTGTGTGCGCAAAACCGATCTACTCCTGCGCTATCTGGGAGATATTAGCGTGCTCTTTGGCGCCATGAACGCCTCGTGGCTCTCCTGGAAAATAGTGGGCGTAATTTTACTGCTCCTTGGCTTCATGATTGCCTTCGGCTTATTCCAAGCGTTTTTCTACCTCACCCTCGGACCCCATCTTTAACTTCGGTGGTGGTTTTTAAGGTTCTTGCCAAAACATTCCGTTAACGCTTCAATTGCAGTACTGAATCTTTCAGTAATCCCATAACGTAGAAGGTCCAAGCACGCCAGCGAAACGAAACTTTAGGTTGAGTTTCGTCGCAGTGTGCGCCGGAAGCTACGTTAGGGGAATGAGGAGCAGTTGCGAAGCGGCTAGTTCCAGTCCCACGCTAGTGGGATCTGGACGGCGAGCGGCGCACACTGCGACGAAAGGGCCTGTAGCTTAGTGGTAGAGCACCCGGTTTGCATCCGGGGTATGGGAGTTCGATTCTCCCCAGGTCCACCCTTCGCCCCTCACTAGCGCTCAGCGCTACGGGTGGCAGGCCACCAAATAAGATTTGTCAGTCGGGAAGTCCTGAAAATCTCTACAATCGGCGCGATTTCTGAGGTTCGAGATAGTAGCCAATTGCATTTGCTGAAAGTGTTCTTCACTGGTATGACCAAATGAGGCTGCGGATCGTCCGTAAGCTATTTTTTGGACATTTCCAACTGAATATAGGGAGAAACCATGATCTATCGCATGTACCGACAGATGAACAGTGGTCTAGACCTTGGTTTCTATATCGAGACCACAGGCCAGCTGTCACAGCTGGAGCTCAATCAGCTCCGCTGGCTAATTGCAGAAACGTTCGAACCCGACAACACCGGAAGCGAGCCTCATCTGGCATCACATGGTGTCGTAGAAATTGGACCAAGGCTTTCGATCGAGACTCCGTTCTCGTCAAATGCCGTCTCAATTTGCCAAGCCGTGGGGCTCGGCAAAATCACGCGTATTGAACGTACTCACCGCTACGCCGCAGAAAACGGCCAGTCGGCCGACATCCTCAAGGCTCGTCTTGATCAGATGACCGAGCAGCACTACTCGAATGGAATTGAGAGTTTTGACACCGGCACCGCACCGGAAGAAGTTCGAGTGATTGATCTCATGGGGCGCGGAAAGACAGCACTCGAGGAGATAAACAGTACCCTTGGCCTGGGCATGGATGCTCGGGACCTCGAGTACTATCAGTCTCTCTTTGCGGAAGTCCTTCGTAGGAATCCGACCGATGTCGAGCTATTCCAGCTGGGTAACGCTAACAGCGAGCACAGCCGGCACTGGTACTTCAAAGGTCAGATCGTCATTGATGGAACGCCAATGCAGCAGACACTATTCGAGATCGTTCAGCGACCGCTGAAAAATCTCGACAGTGAAAACTGCAGCCTCGTTGCCTTCAGAGACAACGCCGGTGTGATCAAAGGATTCGGCACTTGCCTGATTCTCCCAGTCACTCCCGGCAAGCCCTCGGCAATGGGCGTCTTGGAAAAAGTGGTTCATATCACCTGCACAGCGGAGACACATAACCATCCGACATTCGTTGCACCTTTCCCTGGTGCCCAGACAGGCTCCGGCGGACGGATACGCGATAACTCAGCAGTCGGACGTGGAGGTATTGTTGGTATCGGCGTCGCTGGTTACTTTGTCGGAAACCTTTTTATTCCGGGGTACGAAATCCCGGGTGAGGTTGAAGGCTGCGACAAGCCGTCGAAGTACGCCTCGCCGCTCTCAATTCTCATTGAGGGCAGCAACGGCGTATCAAGCTACGGCAATCAATTTGGTGAACCTCTTACCCTGGGCTTTACCCGAACTTTCGGTCAGGTAGTCGACAATGAATGGCGCGAGCCACGCAAGCCGGTCCTCTACAGTGGTGGCGTCGGTCACTTATTTGATGGACATATCGCCAAAGAGACGCCTGAAATTGGAATGCTCATCGTACGTATTGGCGGCCCAGCTTATCCCATCGGGGTCGGCGGCGGCTCAGCCTCAAGCATGATGCAGGGTCAGAATACTGAGTCTCTCGATTTTAACTCCGTTCAACGCGGCAACGCCGAGATGGAGAATCGGGCGAACCGAGTCATTCGAGCCTGTGCCGAAATGGGAGACAATAATCCTATTTCGAGCATTCATGATCAAGGTGCCGGCGGACCGAGTAATGTTCTCACCGAACTACTCGAACCCCTCGGTGGCAAGATCAGCATTCGCGGCATTGTACTTGGTGACAAGACGATGTCCGTCCTTAAAATCTGGAGCGCCGAATTCCAAGAGGGATACGGACTTCTGATTAGGCCGGAACAGATCGAGCTCTTTGCGTCGATCTGCACACGCGAACGCGTCAACTGCGAAGCCCTAGGAAGAATCGACGGCAGCGGCAACGTTGTCGTTGAAGATTCTGAAAACGGGACAACGCCTGTCGAACTAAACCTGGAGCAGATTCTTACAAAGATGCCTCAGAAGACGTTCGAGTCGCAACGGCGGACTGGAGGTCTCAAGCCTTTAGATCTGCCGGCAGTCACTATCGACAAAGCAATCCAGGCAGTGTTCAAACTTCCTAGTGTGGGCTCGAAAGGATTCCTCGTTCACAAGGTAGACCGAAGCGTCACTGGGCTCGTCGCGCAGCAGCAATGCTGTGGGATTGCTCAGATTCCAATTGGGAACGTGAGCATTAACGCACAAAGTCACTTCGGTCTGACCGGAGCGGCAAGTGCAGTCGGTGAACAGCCGATCAAGATGCTCATTAATCCGAAAGCTGGAGCCAGAATGGCAGTGGCAGAAATGCTAACCAACATGGCCTCGGCACGGATCAGCGGTATTGGAGACATCCGATGCCGTGCTAACTGGATGTGGCCAGCGAAGCTGCCCCACGAAGGCGCCTTACTCTATGACGCTGCGGTTGCTATGTCAGACCTCATGGTCGAACTTGGCATCGCAGTTGATGGAGGTAAGGATAGCCTTTCAATGGCTGCGGCAATTTCTGGAGAGCTCGTAAAGGCTCCCGGCAGTTTGGTGATACTTGGATACGCACCCGTGCCTGATATCACGAAAAAGGTCACGCCGGATATTAAAAAACCCGGTGAGAGTGATTTGGTCCTCATCGACCTTGGACAGGGTAAAAACCGCCTCGGCGGTTCTGCTCTGGCTCAAGCGGTCGATCAGCTCGGTGATGAGTCGCCTGATGTTGAAAATCCCAAGCACCTCAAGAACGCGTTTCTTGCGGTGCAACAGATGATCGACGATGGATTGATTCTATCTCTGCATGATCGAAGCGATGGTGGTCTTATAACCGCTGTGGCCGAGATGTGCATGGCAAGCCGATGTGGATTTAGTCTCGCTGTTCCAAAGGATACAGCGACTCTGCCATACCTGTTCTCAGAAGAGCTCGGATTCGTAGTTGAGGTCGATCGAGATGGACACTTCCGCCGGATTTTCGACATCTGCCAGTCATTCAATGTACCAACTAGTCATATTGGTAAGACGCTCGTCAGTAGTCACTGCGAGGTCCATGACGGCGACGTTGGCACATTCTGGAGTAGCTCAATTGTTGAGCTTCGGCGCCAGTGGGAAGCTACCGGCACGAAGATCGAGGAGTTGCAGATGAACCCTGCATGTGCGGAGGAAGAGTATTCCGGTCACACGGACACGCTTCCGAGTGCAGGCTCTGCTCCATCGTATCGACTCTCGTTTAGTCCAGCCAAAACGCTTCCGGAAGTCTTGGAAGCACAAGGCAAGCCTCGCGTGGCAGTGCTACGAGAGGAAGGCACGAACGGTGATCGGGAAATGCAGGCTGCGTGTGCAGCGGCTGGTCTTACCCCATGGGACGTCACAATGAGTGATCTCCTTGAAAGCAGGATCAATCTGGATTGGTTCCAAGGCATCATCTTTGCCGGCGGATTTTCCTACATGGATGTGTTTGATAGCGCCAAAGGTTGGGCCGGAACAATTCTTTTCAACGAGAAGTTGAGGGAGATGTTCGACCGCTTCTACGCTCGCGAGGACAAATTCTCGCTTGGCGTGTGCAATGGTTGTCAGCTGATGGCGCTCCTTGGATGGGTTCCGTGGAAAGGAATCACTGGCGAAGCTCAGCCGAGATTTGTTCACAACACTTCGGGCCGGTTTGAGTCCAGGTGGGTACAAGTAGAAGTTCTGCCAAGCCCGTCAGTGCTTCTGGCCGGCATGGAAGGGTCGAAACTCGGTATATGGGTCGCGCATGGGGAAGGCTTGCTGGTCTATCCAGACCAGTCGGTCGCGCAGGAGGTTTCAGAGCGCAAGCTTGCACCTCTCGCATACCTTGATCCACATGGTGATCGAACGGAAGTGTATCCGTACAATCCGAATGGTTCGCCACTCGGAATTACGGCTCTATGCTCTCCGGATGGTCGTCACTTAGCAATGATGCCTCACCCAGAACGTTGTTTCCGCCTCTGGCAATGGCCATGGCTGCCAGCCTCTTGGAAAAGCCTCGAAGCTTCCCCATGGCTCCGAATGTTCCAAAACGCCAGAGCATGGTGCATGGAAAACCGAAGTATGGACTTGCATTGAAAGCCCCCCGACCTCTTACACACGGATGCTGTGAGAGGTCTTTTTTTTATATGCGTATTCAAAAGGGTTCGAGCGACGTGGGGCAATGTGAATTCTTCGAGTGGCAGACCACACTTGAGCACATACCAGTCGACAACCAAAAACCTATCTGCTATCGTTGGCTCGCTAAGCACGTGCTTAGTTTCCCTGTTCTTACCCAAGAGAATACCCATGTGCGACACCCGAGATTTTCGCGAGCTACTGGCAGCCCAATGGGCTCAGGGCAAGTTTGTATGTGTAGGACTCGACACAGATTTCGACAAAATCCCTGACACTCTGCACTACCGTGCCGTGAATGACTATGACGTGATCCATAAAACGATCCTCCATTACAACTGCGCCATTGTTGATGCTACAAGAGATATTGTGGGCTTCTACAAACCCAACATTGCCTTCTATGAGGGCTATGGCCAATCCGCCTTACAAGCGCTAGGCGATACTATTGAGTATATTAACAATGTTGCGCCGGCCGTTCCGGTCATTCTGGATGCCAAGCGAGCCGACATTGGTTCAACCAACGAGGGCTATGCTCGCGCCGCCTTTGGAATATATGGTGCTGACGCCATTACGGTTAACCCCTATTTTGGCCACGAGGCGCTAGAACCATTTCTGCGCTGGGACAAGAAGGGTGTTTTCGTCCTCTGTCGTACCTCAAACCCAGGAGCCAGTGTGTTCCAGGATAGTATTGTTATGCGACCAGGCACGCCCGCTCAATCCTTGCTCTATCAGCTTATTGCCCAGCAAGTTGCAAAGCACTGGAACGGATCCAGCAACTGCGGCGTAGTCGTCGGCGCAACGTATCCTGAAGAGCTACAGATTGTACGCACTATTGTCGGCGATATGCCGATCTTGATTCCTGGCATCGGCGCCCAAGGTGGTGACCTGGAAAAAACGATCGCTGCCGGCAAAAATAGTCGTGGTCAAGGAATGATCATTAATTCCTCCCGGGGCATTATCTTCGCTAAGCAGCAAGAAGACGAATCGTATGCTGACGCCGCTCGTCGTGAAACGCTGACATTGCACCAGTCCATTACCAAGTGCCTTTCCTCTAAGGAGTAAGTCATGGTCCATGATGACGACATCAAGAAAATCCTTGATCAACACCACGCGATCGTAACCAATGGTCATTTTGTTTACACGGCCGGAGATCATGGCAATGCCTACGTTTCCAAGGAGGCGCTATACCCCGACACTGAGGCTATCGCCACAATTTGCCGAGCCATGGCCGAACGCTGCTCGGGACTATGTATCGAAACCGTTATCGGCCCAGCTATGGGCAGCATCATCCTGTCACAGCGTGTCGCTGAGTCACTCTGCTACCTCACTAGTAAAAAAGTGATGAGTATCTATGCCGAAAAAGGCGAAGATGGCAAGACATTTCTGGTCAGACCAGTGTGGCTGAAGTACCTTGCCGGCAAGAACGTACTGGTCGTTGAAGATATTCTCAACTCGGGAGGGTCAGCACAACGTACTGTTGAACTCGTCCGTTCCCACGAAGGAACAGTTGTTGGTGTTACAGCCATCTGTAACCGCGGTGGTGTGACTACTACCGATTTGGGCAATGTGCCTCGTCTCGAAACATTGATCGAAATTAACTTGGATAAGTGGCCAGCAGAATCCTGTCCACTCTGCGCCAAAAGGGTTCCGATCAATACTGATCTGGGGCACGGCAAGGAATTTCTAGCTCAACAATCAACTCCATCCGCCTAAGCACTTCGCTCCGGCGGTTTTTTTATACAACACCAAGCCAAAAACGCCCTGAAGGAGGCGTTTTTGACAGTGGAGGCATTTCAGACCATGCTTCTTATATCAGTTCAATCCTTCACGAAGCTCTCGTGTATTTGAGAGGAGGTGACCGACATATGGCTACACAGTTTGATCCAGAAACAGGTGCGGTAACCTATACCAATTCTTTTACTTCGTGGGGTGATGCCATCGTTGGCTCACTGCATGATATTTGGCTCCAATTCGTTAGCTTTATTCCTAACTTAGTGGCAGCTGTTATCGTCTTCTTTGTAGGCTGGGCAATCGCGATTGCGATTGGCCGCCTCGTTGAAAAAGTTTTGGTTATTCTCCGGATTAATCAAGCCTTTGAAAACGTGAAGGGCTTACGCGATGCCGCCGCTCGGGCTGATCTCGCGATCAACGTCCCGCGCCTCTTAGGTGAAATCGTGAAATGGTTCTTCATTCTCGTCACCTTGTTGGCGGCCACGAATATCTTAGGGTTAGCGGAAGTATCACAATTCCTCCGCCAAGTCCTCGAGTATATTCCGAACGTGGCAGTAGCGAGCTTGATCTTGGTCATCGCCGTCGTGTTAGCGAATTTCGTCTATCGGACGGTTATGGCAAGTGTGAGCGCTGCTGGTTTTGGCAGTGCAGCTGCGATTGCGTCAGTTAGCAAGTGGGCGATTTTAATCTTCGCTCTACTCGCTGCCTTAATCCAGCTCAACGTCGCCGTGACACTCATTCAAACGATCCTCACCGCCTTCTTTGCCATGGTGGCACTCGCCGGTGGATTAGCGTTCGGCTTGGGTGGTAAAGACTTAGCGACCAAATGGCTTAAGAAGATCGAAAGCGATGTTCAGGGCCGCGTTAAGTAAATAGTCGCTGAAGCGACACATGACATGGGATTCCCCTCAAAGCGGGAACACAAAAGCAAGGTCGCCGCGAGGCGATCGCAGTCCGCCGAAATGGCGGACAAAAGGAAACGACCCAATCTAGCAGTAGGTGGGTTGTTTTCTTTTTAGACAACGCCACTTTTCGCCTCGTTCGCGTGGGTGTATACTCAAACCAATATTTATCCTTCGTTGTCCCTTTGCGTATGGCCAAAAAAAGCTCCCGCAGCCGCAAGTCCACTAAGCACGCCGAGATCCCACTGCTCGCCGTTACTGTTGGTGTGATTTTTTTCATGCTCCAAATTCTATTTCTCCTGTTTGCCGCCGACATGGCCTCCGGCCTAACCGGCTTATTCACCGCCCTCTGGTTAGCCGGTGGCGTTTCGTTTGCTATCGGAATTGTGGCCATGCTCCGTAACTCCCGCTGGGGCACCATCTTAGTCGCCGGCCCCGCCGTGACTTTTAGCCTGTTTTGCATCCTAGCCCTGCTCTCGAGCTTCGGCACCAGCGTGACTGAACTCCTCGCCGGCGTCTAAGGAAAAAATACCCCCCGTACTCCCTTGACAGGTGTTTTCCCCCCTGTATATAGTGTGAATACTATATGCAGAGTATTAGCACCTGCAGGATCCCACGAAGCGACTAACTAAAGCCGTCATGGTTTTACTGCCGCTTCCTCTGGAGCGGTTTCGTTTTTTAGCAAGCTAAAAAACCGCCGCCATCAAGTCATCCACCGTCGCGTAAAGCTATGGTGGACGCTGCAGAACAGCGATGATTGATTGCCAGAGTTATTCCCCTCAATGATCTCTCTTCTGTGGTTTGTTCCGATCGTTTCTTTGCCAACTGAAGTTAAGAATTCAATCAATCACACATTGCATTGATATTTATGCATGTATCCTTACATGTATAAGTAGTAGTAACGATCACCGGCTAGCGATTTCTCATCGCTAGCCAAATAAGTAGAAGTATCATACACCAACAAGAGTATACGGTGGATGCCTAGGCAATGGACGGCGATGAAGGACGTGGCCGGCTGCGATAAGCCGCGGGGAGGTGCTGAGCAACCTGTGATCCGCGGATGTCCGAATGAGGAAACTCTCTTGGATTCATCTCCAAGAACCGCCTACCTGCAAGGGTGGGAGGGAGCGAACCTGGCGAATTGAAACCTCTTAGTAGCCAGAGGAAAAGAAAATAATGATTAACTTTTTAGATTATCTAGCGCTTAAGTTACCCGGGTTTGTGCAAACAAGTCCGGTGGCTTAAGTTGCTAGCTCTTCTTAAACAAGTTAATTGCATTCCCTGAGTAGTGGCGAGCGAAACGGGAACAGTCCAAACTATATTTGTGTAAGCCCATAAGGCGTTGCAAGTATGGAGTAATGGGTTAGTGTTACCGCACTTTTATGGCGTGCGAGTCGTTGAACTGTATATTTGTCTAGTGGAAGACGGCTGGAATGCCTCACCACAGAGGGTAAGAGTCCCGTACACAAAAGATATATACAACCGACCAATACTGACCAAAGTAGGGCAGGACATGTGCAATCCTGTCTGAAATCGGGAGACCTACTAAAACGCACTGATGTTTACTTTACTGTAGACATGAGTGCGCTCCCAAGACTAAATACGCCCATTGACCGATAGTGAACTAGTACCGTGAGGGAAAGGTGAAAAGAACCCCGTTAAGGGGAATGAAATAGACCTGAAACCGTATACTTACATAGAATCGGAGCCGTAATTTATTACGGTGACGGTGTGCTTTTTGCAGAACGAACCACCGAGTTTGCTGTATGTCGTTGTAGCTTAAGCAACGCACACGTTGCGAAGGCAGAGCGAAAGCGAGTGTTAAAAGCGCGAATTTCTATTACTTATGTTCGGGGCAACTCGGACATAAGCATTAGACAATGGCATGCACAAGACCCGAAAGCAGGTGATCTATCCATGAGCAGGGTGAAGCGTCTGTAACAGGACGTGGAGGCCCGAACCCGTTAGCCGTTCAATACTATGGGATGACTTGTGGATAGGGGTGAAATTCCAATCGAACCTGCTAATAGCTGGTTCTCTCCGAAATAGCTTGCGGGCTAGCCTCGTGACGTAGCAGAGAGTGGTAGAGCACTGCAAGGGCTCTTCTGGGTTTACCCAGGGACCCTAGCAAACTCCGAATGCTTTCTGTGGAATCACGGGAGTCAGAACGTGGGGGCTAAGCTCCACGCTCAAAAGGGAAACAGCCCAGATCGTCGTTTAAGGTCCCAAAATCGTATCTTAGTGGTAAAGGTGGTGAGGTTGCATAGACAGCGAGGCAGTTGGCTTAGAAGCAGCCACCTGTTAAAGAAAGCGTAACAGCTCACTCGTCAAGCGACCTTGCGCCGAAAATGTAACGGGGCTGAAGATACGTACCGAAAACACGGACTTCTCACATTTATGTGAGATTTGGTAGGAGAGCATTTCGTACCGCGTTGAAGGGAAACCGTGAGGAATCCTGGAGCGTACGGAAGAGAGTATGGTGGTATGAGTAACAAGACACAGAGTGAGAACCTCTGTCACCGAAAACCCGAGGTTTCCTGGGCAACGTCGATCGTCCCAGGGTTAGCCGGCCCTAAGCCGAGGCGGAAACGCGTAGGCGATGGATAACAGGTTGATATTCCTGTGCCGGTATATATGTGTATCAGGCGTAACGGAGGAGCAGACTATGCCAGGGTATATGACTATTCCCTGCGCTGTGCACTAGTGGGAGTTTCTAGGTAAATCCGGAGACTTAATTCAAACCACGAAGCATGGCGGGAGAGTGCGGCCGCGAGGCCAAGCCTCTGCCTACGCAGCTACTTCCTGGAAAAGCGTCGGATACTAGCCATGTATGCCGTCCGTACCGCAAACCAACTCAGGTGGGTAGGTGTAAGTGTACCAAGGTGATCGGGAGAACCCTCGTTAAGGAACTCGGCAAAAAAGCGTCCGTAAGCTCGCAATAAGGGCTTCCTCCGGCCTCGCAAGAGGTCAAGGAGGACGCAGCGCATGTATCTCTGGCGACTGTTTAACAAAAACACAGGTTCCTGCTAACTCGTAAGAGGATGTATAGGAGCTGACGCCTGGCCAGTGTCGGAACGTTAATCTTCCCGGTGAAAGCTGGGAAGCTAAGCGCCGATGAACGCCGGCCGTAACTATAACGGTCCTATGGTAGCGAAATTCCTTGGCACGTAAGTTGTGTCCCGCACGAATGGCGTCACGACTGGAGAACTGTCTCAACGAGGGACCCGGTGAAATTGCAATGTCGGTGAAGATGCCGCCACCCTGCGGCAAGACAGAAAGACCCCGTGAAGCTTCACTACAGCTTGGTATTGGGGCGTCGAGCTTGTTGCTCAGTATAGGTGGGAGCCTTTGAACTAGTCGCTTCGGCGGCTAGGGAGGCGACCGTGAGATACCACCCTACATGTTTGACGCGTCTAACGACGTGGTGTGAATCCACCACCCGGACAGTGCCTGGCGGGTAGTTTATCTGGGGCGGATGACTCCCAAATTGTAACGGAGTCGCCTAAAGGTCGGCTAGGCCCGGATGGAAATCGGGCCAATAGCGTAAAAGCAGAAGCCGGCTTAACTGCAAGACGTACATGTCGCGCAGATACGAAAGTAGAGTTTAGTGAACCGACCGTTCTCATGTAGAAGAGCGGAAGATCATCGGATAAAAGTTACTCCGGGGATAACAGGCTTATCTCCCCCAATAGTCCACATAGACGGGGAGGTTTGGCACCTTAATATATCGGGGTGCCGGGCGAGTGATCGCTTATTGCTGTTAGGTCTATTCTGTCAACAATCAATTAAACCAACTCAAAACGGCGAACGCCAGGTATACGAGCCTGGTCAACGCCGTGGGAGCACGCTTATTTAGCGTGTCCCGTAACGACTGACCCGAAAGGGGAGACCGTACGAACAGTACGGTAATACGGTTGGCCCTCATAAGTGAAAAGCAGCCATGGCAATCAGCCTTCGGCATGAGCTTTGTGAGGTGAAGGCATAGTCTAAACTACTAAGTAATTAGTAGATAAAATCCGGCAGCGATGTCGGCTCGTCCTATCCTGGGGCTGAAGAAGGTCCCAAGGGTTTGGCTGTTCGCCAATGAAAAGGGTACGTGAGCTGGGTTCAGACCGTCGCAAGACAGGTTGGACCCTATCTGTCGCAGGCGTGAAAACTTGAGGAGCGTCCTTCCTAGTAAGCCCTACTTAAGGGCCTTGCTACTTCAGGGAGAAATCCCTGTCGAAATTCGGCTAATAACGGTGAAGCCTTCGTGCGTATGATGCAATCAAGCGCGCACAAGGTAATACCGTGGGAAGTCATCACTTGATGACCCCGTAACGACTGATCCCCAGGTTGCTTATTCGAAGGAATAATCAACGTAAGGTGAGATAGTGTGCTGTTCTGATACTTTTTATCACTATCATATGCCGCCCCCTCACTTCGACACTTGTCGGAGTAGGGTGAAGATATAGTCTACACGTGTAGTAATACGCGAGAATGTGACGAGAGGACCGGAAGGGACCAACCTCTGGTGTACCAGTTGTTCCGTCAGGAGCATCGCTGGGTAGCTACGTTGGGCTGGTGATAAGCGCTGAAAGCATCTAAGCGCGAAGCCCACTCCAAGACCAGGTTTTGTATGAGACCCCTCGAAGACTACGAGGTTGATAGGCAGTAGGTGTACGCACCGTAAGGTGTTCAGCCGAGCTGTACTAATCGGTCCAGTTGTATGAATACTTCTATTTTTTGGCTAGTGATGAAATATCGTTAGCAGTGAATGTGTGAGTTGATTGAATTATCAGGCTAAGCCTTCGAAGCGTTAGTTGGTACTTAGGTAGTAACTAACCTTCGGTGGTTCTAGCGGTGGGGAAACACCCGTTCCCATTCCGACCACGGAAGTTAAGCCCACCAGCGCCGATGGTAGTTGGAGCATTATGCTCTGGCAAGAGTAGGTCACTGCCGGTTTATCATTAACCTGCCTGTAACGGGCAGGTTTTTGAATACCTACGTTTTTCTTTTGCCTGGTCAGTAAAAATATTGCATAGTGCCGATACGGAAGGGTCGCATAGTGGACGAGTGCACCGCTCTCGAAAAGCGGAGTCCCTTCACGGGGACCGTGAGTTCGAATCTCACCCCTTCCGCCGAGACAAGTTTTTATCGTGCAACCCATATGCCTGATTTTTTGACACAAAATGACTGGAAAGTACCTGGTCCAACAAACGTAAATGTTCTCCTTTTAGTCGCTCACCCTGATGACGAAACTATCTTTTGTGGTGGGACAATGCTCACGTACCCTAACTGGAACTGGACAGTAGCTTGCCTAACCCACTCACTGGAGTCTCAGTCGCCATACTCTCAAGTTCGCTCACAACAATTCCATCAGGCTATGGAGACGTTTAAACAACAAGGTGTCCACATTACCTATAGAGACCTAGGTCAAGATGATAAAGATAAGGACATTACTGAGAATGATTTAAGCCGTTGGCGGGAACCAATTAAGGCACTGAATCTTTCGCCAGACATTGTGTTGAGCCACAACACTCGTGGCGAATATGGGCATGAGCAGCATATTGCTGTAAATAAAATTGTTAATGAACTATTTTCCAATGTCTGGGAGTTTATTTGTCCGAGTGCGCGCAATGTTTCGCCCCAGCCATTTCGATCTGTAATCAATACAGTGCCGCTTTCTGGTGAGATTCTAGAGAAGAAGACAGCGATATTTAATCATTGCTATCCTAGCGAGCTGAATATTTGGAGAGAGATGAATGATCTCATGCTTTACGAATTCAAAACTGGTCCTGAAATTTTTACCAGCGATGGAAAGTAAATTTTGCTTCTATGAATATCGACGAAATTGCAACAAGAGCTTTTCAAGCAGCTCTCTGTTTTAATCCCCAGATAACGTTACTCGAGAAAATTACTCCCGAGGAGCTAGATAATTTTTTTGTAATGTGGAGGGAAGGTAATACCTATTACCAAGTAAAAGATTATGCTATTGCCCAAAAAACTTCCGGTGACAAATGGTCTGACAAGAAAGTTAAAATATTATTTACAAAAAGTGCTGTTCTTAAATCTACCTACTTTGATACCACGATTATTTTAATTCAAGGATTGGCCAAAGAACCAATACTAATTATTGATGGTATTCATCGGGCAATTGGAATTCGCATGGCTTCTCTGGAAAACAAGAATGTTTCCGTGAACCTACGCGGTATCTTAATAACATCCCCCAACATGAGTAATTGCATTGCTGACTACTCATTGCTTGTTCAACAGTAAATTTTTACTGTTTCTTCTTGTCCCAACTCTGTTAAACCCTGTACCTTAAATTTTAGCATTGATGCATAATTACAGTTATGAAGCTAAACATCGCTGTAGTCATCGCCACAATTACTTTCCTTTTAGGTATCAGCTTAAATCAGCCCTACCTCTGGATACCTGTATCTGTATTAGGTGCTGGTGTTATTGATTTATTTACCCGGAGCTGGGTCATGTCCGAGCGACTTGGTAGTGCGAAGACCCTAAGCACGACCCTAAAGTCATTTCTCGCACTTATTGGTTTTTATGCGATGCTTGGTCAAATTGCTTGCGTGGGATTAATCTTGTGGTGGTTCATTTACTAAGAGCAACCCACATGCCTCAAATTGAGTTCTGATTTGACCTCCGATAAAAGCCTCAACACACTGAACTGTACGGGTACCTAACTCACATAGCCCACCATACACAAAACAATTGGTCTGTATGCCCAGTTGTTTTGTAGGGTGAGATTCGAAGGGTATTTTGAGAATCGGCTATACTTAACATACGTCGTATGCACCATCACAAGGCTCATCTGTATCACTCGCACTGGCACCTGCTGGCGACCGTGCTAATAATTGTCGTCCCGTTCGTTTTTCTAATCAGCTTTTCGCACTTCGCCGCCCTCGAGCGGGCGACATTATTAACTGATCTCCTGATCTCCGCTGGCCGCTTGTTTATCGCCTATATTATTGCGGCGGTAGCAGCCTGGTTAGCCGCGGTTTTATTCTATCGAGGACGGCGGGCAGTGGTGGCGCTGCCAATTTTTGATGTGTTGCAAAGTTTTCCCACGTTTGCGGTCTTACCGCTTGCCACCTTGGCCTGGGGCTCATCGAACACTACGGTGATTTTCTTCCTCGTGATCACGATTATCTGGCCGCTCTTTTTCTCGATTGTAAGCTCTTTAAAACTCATTAACCGAGAGTGGGAAGAAGCGGCGCAAATGGCTCGTTTGCATGGCTTTGACTATATCCGCTGGTTTTTAGGACCTATCACCATCCCCGGGCTGATCACAGGCAGTATTATTGGCTTAGGAGAGGGCTGGGAAGCGTTAGTTGCTACCGAGATTATTGTCGGCAGCCAGAATGGTATCGGCAGTTTCTTTCATGCCTTTGCTACCAATCCCTTAATTACCACGCTCGGTGTACTCGGCCTCTTAAGCGTTATCTTTAGTATCAACAAATTGATTTGGTTGCCACTGCTTGAGTGGAGTCACCGGCTGATGGGTGAACATTAACCGCTCGCTATGCCTGCTGTCCTAACACTGCACCATCTCAATAAAAGTTTCCGCGATCGCTCGGGCGAGTCGCTAACCGTGCTGCAGGATATTAACCTGACCATTGCGCGCGGTGAGATCTTTGTCTTTGTCGGTCCATCCGGTTCCGGGAAATCTACCCTGTTGCGCTTGCTGTGTGGCTTAGAAACACCCAGCAGCGGCCACGTTGAACTCTCCCCGGGCGTTACGGCGGCTAATATGAGTTTCGTTTTCCAGCAATTTGCCTTGTTGCCCTGGTTGACCGTGGCCGATAACGTGGCTTTGGGATTACGCGCCCGCCACCTACCCGCCAGTAAGCTTAAAAAACAAGTGATGGACGAACTAGCCATGTTAGGCCTCGAACGATTCGCTGATGTCTACCCCCGGAAACTGTCGGGTGGGATGCAGCAGCGAGTGGGTATTGCCCGGGCATTAGCGACTGATCCACAGATTATTCTAATGGATGAGGCTTTCTCTGAGCTGGATTCCTTTACGGCCGATGAACTCCGGCACGACTTGCTGACCATCTGGCACTCAAGGCACCCAACCATTATTTTGGTGACGCACATCATTGAGGAAGCCATTTTACTAGCTGATCGTATTGCCATTTTGACCCCGCGGCCGGGCCATATCGAAAAAGTCATTACCAACCACTTACCGCGCCCGCGCCACCCCCGCACCGCCGCCTTTTACACGATGGCCGATAAACTCTACGGCCTCATTAAGCCGTAGAGCGCCACAACCTTGCCAAATGGCAAAAATTCTAGTACGGTGAAGCCTTATGAAGCGCCCTATTCGCAGCCGTAACACCCTAAAAATTGCTGAATTTCAGCAGGAATTAAAGCTGTCTGACGCCAAATTTAGCAGCATTCTGCGCACGGTGGGTATTCGGCTCGAAGAGGACCAAAAGAACCTGGATCAGAACGAGGCTGGCCGAATTCGTGCCTACTTAAACGAACAGCGCCGCCGCGAAGAGCTGCGCGGTCAAAAAATAGTCCTGCCATCTATTGTGAAGGTCACCGATTTTGCCAAGGCACTGAGCCTCTCCGTTGGCGAAATCTTAGGTGTGTTGTTGAAGAACGGCGTCATGGCCACCCTAAATGACGATATCGATTACGACACCGCCTCCATTATTGCCCAGGACCTAGGCTACCAAACCGAGGAAAGCATCGTCGCCTTGGAAAAGGACGTGTTAACCCCCGAAAAACTGGATGAGATTTTAAAGAAAGAAGATCCTGCCGCTCAGCAGCTGCGCGCACCGGTGGTGACTATTATGGGCCACGTTGATCATGGTAAAACCACTTTGCTCGATTCTATCCGCTCCGCCAACGTTGCTGCCAAAGAAGCTGGTGGCATTACCCAGGCCATTAGCAGCTACCAAGTAGAGCACAACGGCCGTGCCATTACCTTTATTGATACGCCTGGCCACGAAACATTTGAATTCATGCGTAAGCGCGGCGCTTCCTTAGCCGACATCGCCATTTTAGTGGTAGCCGCCGATGACGGCGTGAAGCCCCAAACCAAAGAAGCTGTAAAACACGCCCGGGCCGCTAACGTACCCATTATTGTGGCCATTAATAAAATTGATAAGCCAGGCGCCAACATCGATAAGGTAAAAAAAGAATTAGCCGAGTTAGACTTGATGGCCGAAGAGTGGGGCGGCAAAACGGTGACCGTGCCTATTTCAGCCCTTAAAAAAGAGGGAATCGATACCTTGCTCGAAATGATTTTACTGTCCGCCGATTTACTCAAACCTCTCGCCAACCCTAACCGCCCTGCCTTAGGTAGCGTGGTAGAGAGCCGCTTAGATAAAAATTTAGGGCCGCTGGCTGCTGTGTTAATCCATACTGGCACCCTAACTACCGGTGATGAGGTTATTGTTGGCCGCGTCGCCGGCCGCGTCCGCCGCCTCATCGACTTTAAAGGTAAGCAAGTGCCTAGCGCCGGCCCATCTGTTCCTATTACCATTGTGGGCCTCGATAGCGTCCCTGGTGCCGGAGATATTTTACAAGCCGTCGCCGAACGCGGTGAAGCTCGTAATAAAGCCAGCCAGCGTCGCGCGCCCGTAAAGTCCCTGGCCAGCATGAAAGATAACGACGAGCGCCAAACCCTAGCTCTGGTTATTAAGGCTGATTCGCATGGCTCACTGGAAGCGCTGCAGCAAACAATTAAAGCCATGGTGCCAGACGACGTCCGGCTATCTATCATTCGGGCGGAAGTCGGTGCCGTGTCAGATTCCGATGTTTTAACGGCCCAAGCCGGCAACGCCATTATCTACTCCTTTAACGCCCCCGTCGGCGGCATGGCCCAAAAGCTAGCCGACAAAGAGCATGTCGCCGTCCGCCGTTTTGATGTGATCTACCACTTGTCTGAAGATGTCCGCAAAGAAGTAGAGGCTCGTTTGCCGTTTGATGTGGTCCGAACCGACTTGGGAACACTAAAAGTGCTCAAATTATTCTTTGCCATCCAGAAAAAGAAAATCGTTGGCGTGGAAGTGGCGCAGGGGACCGTTGAGGTCAACGCCAAAGCCATTGTGTGGCGCAAGGAAGCCAGTGAGAAAGTAAAGCTCGGCCAAGGCACGATTACTGAATTACAGCGCGAAAAGAAAGCCATCCCTAAAGCCGAACAGGGCGACCAAGTAGGCTTAACCTACGAAGGCAAAGGTAAAATTAAAGAAGGGGACACCATCGAGGTGTACCGCGAAGAAAAGGTACGACGGGACCTGAAGAAGGAGTAATATGCCTGAAAACCGCCGCCTCCAGAAGGTAAACAAGCACATCCAGCGGACCTTTGGCGAGATTCTACAAACCGAAGCAGACCTACCAGCTGATGTTTTGGTTACCATTACCCGAGTAGATACCACAGCTAACTTAAAATCGTCGTGGGTCTGGCTCTCGGTGTTTCCGCTCGACCAAGGTGACGCCATCCTAGAACGGCTTAAGCCCCAAATGTACGACTTACAAGGAGCACTCAATCGCGCCCTTGACGTCCGACCCCTACCCCGCCTACGTTTAAGGATCGATTATGGAGCACAAAATGCCGAAAACGTGGAGCGGGCCTTGGACAGCCTTAACTAAGCCAAAAGCGAGGCGGCTGCTTAGTGGCCACGAAACAACGATTCAAGCCATTCTGGAGCGTTTACGCACCGCTCGGACCGTCTTACTAGGCACCCACGAACACCCCGACGGCGACGCCATTGGTGGCGAACTCGCCCTGATGCACGCCTTGCGCCTACAGGGCAAACAGGTCACTGCCTATATTCCCGATCCCGCCCCTGAGTTCCTGTCTTTCTTGCCCGGATTTGAAGAGCTCACCACCACCCCGCCAGACCCAGCCGCATTCGATGTGGTGGTGCTGTTGGATTACACCCAGCTGTACCGCACTCATCTGGAAGCAGCGGTGAAGGCTCACCCCAACACGATTTGTATTGACCATCATTACGACAACAAAGGTGAAGCCACGATCAATTTAATTGTTCCCGAAGCGGCCGCCACCGCCCAAATTTTAACGGAGCTGTTTCAAAGCACCGGCATTCCCATTACCCGCGATATCGCCACTTGTTTGCTGACCGGCATATTTACGGACACCGGCTCATTCATGCACGACTCCACCAGCCCAGAAATTCTACAGCTCGCCTCAGACCTCATGAGCAAAGGTGCCCGCTTAGCCCACATCGCCCACGAAACGTACCAAAAGAAGGATCTGCCTAGCTTACGCATCTGGGGCCGCGCGCTATCCCGCGTCATGGTCAGCGAAACCACCGGCGCTGCCGTGTCCGTTATTACCATGCAAGACCTTGAAGAATGCGGCGCGACGCTAGACGACCTCTCTGGTGTGGTGAATTTACTCAACACATTGCCCCAAAGCACCTTTGCCATGCTTTTAGCCGAATACGAACCCGGCAAAATTAAAGGCAGCTTGCGCAGCGAACCGCAAAAGCATGTCGACGTCAGCAAAATTGCGGCTCGACTCGGCGGCGGGGGACACAAGTTAGCTTCCGGTTTTGAAGTCGAAGGCCACTTGGTTGAACAAGACGGTGTTTGGCGAGTATTACCAGTTAAAAGTTAGAAATTAAAAGTGCAAAGTTGCATGTCGCAAATTACAACGCAGCAGATCTCATTGTTAACTTTTACCTTTAAACTTTACACTTGAAACATGAAGTTCCTAATCTTCGGTGACGTCGTTGGCCGCCCGGGCCGCGAAGCCATAACTCAAGCCCTACCAGACCTACGCCGCGAGTACCAACCCGACAGCGTCATTATTAATATTGAAAACATTGCCCACGGCACCGGCATTTCACCCAACACCGTGGCCGAAGCCCAAATGTGGCACGCCGATGTATACACCACCGGTGATCACGCCTGGGACAACAAGGCTGGTGTGCCCATGCTGGAAGGCACCAAGCCACCCATTATTCGCCCTGCCAATTACCCCGCCACCACACCAGGTCGCGGCTATCACATCTATCAAAACGGCGCGTTAACGATTGCCGTTATTAACTTACAAGGCCAAGTTTTCTTTAAAAACCATCCCGACAATCCATTTCATGCCATGGATCGACTACTAAAACAAAGCGATATCGCCCAAGCCAAAATTGTTTTGGTAGATTTCCACGCCGATGCCACCAGCGAAAAACGCGCCATGGGCTGGCACCTCGATGGGCGAATTAGCGCCATGTGGGGCACGCACACCCACGTACCAACCGCCGACGCCCAAATCCTACCCCAAGGGACCGGCTACCTCACCGATGTGGGCATGAACGGCAACCACCACTCTGTCTTAGGTGTCGACACCCCCGCACCGCTACAGCGCTTCATGCAGCAAATTCCCGTTAAGTTTAGCCATGAGAATACCGGCCCCAAGGAAATTGGCGCCTTGTTCTTAGACATTGATGCCACTACCGGTAAAACAACAACCATTGCGCAGATTCGGAAAATCGTGAATGCTTAAGGTATTCCGAACCTTAACGAAGCCAAAAACTTCTTCCCTCTCACCCAGCTATGATCAATAAACAAGACCTGGTCGACAAAGTCACTGACATCACCCGCCTTGCCCGCAAAGACGTGGAAGAAGTGATTAATAGTTTCCTCGACTTAATGATCGAGAAGCTTTCACTTAATGAAAAAATTAACCTCACCGGCTTTGGCGCCTTTGAAGTTAAAGAACGCAAAGGCCGCCCCGGAGTAAACCCTCGCAATCCCGCCGAACACATTGCCATCCCTAGCGTGCGCGTAGCCAAGTTCCGCCCCGGCAAAACGCTCAAAGAGGCCGTCAAGTAATCGCTTTTAACTAACTAGTCTTCAAATAATAAAAAGCCAGGCATACGCCCAGCTTTTTATTATTTATTGTCGGGGTGCAGAGAATCGAACTCTGTCTACTTGGTCCCAAACCAAGTGTACTGCCAGTATACTTCACCCCGGATGAGAAGTGCCCCTATTGTTCGTGAGGGGAGCATAAAAGTCAATTGTCGTTAAATATATAGCCAAATAAAGCCATTATTTATATACTATCATTGACAAATACGAAAAATGGGTATATAAATTTAGGTCCTGGCAGGCATTCTGCTTGGCTTATTTTTCTTTGACAACCGGGAGCGTTTTAGCTCCCCTAGAGCCACAAGGAGTTAACCATGGCTCGCGTAAATAAGATTGCAGTCCACTGCAATCCTCACCTAGATGAAGTGTTTGGCATTTGGTTGCTCAGGCGCCAAGGCGCCAAGCAGTACCCCGGTGCCACCACCGCCTCAATTATCTTTTGGGAAACGGGTGGCAACACTCCCGACCGCCGCAGAGCGGCTGAATGGGAAGAAAAAGAGGGCGTACTTGCCCTCGGCATCGGTGGTGGAAAGTTCGACGAACACGGCCCCGGCGATATCGAACCCAAGGTCGGGGAGTGCGTCGCGTCATTGATTGCAACGGATCTTGGTATTACGGATGATCCAAGGCTGCAGTCGCTACTAGAGTACGCCCGGCGAGTTGATACCACTGCTACCGACAGTCCTCTGGCGCTGGCCAGCCTGATCAAAGCAATGCATGATGCCCGCGAACATACTGCCGAGTTCGTGATTGAGTGGGCAATCCAAGCGCTAGATGCGCTGTATCAACTCGACCAAATGGTCGCCATGCCAACCGCTGAAACGTGTCCTGTACTAATAGACACGGCTCGCTTGTTGGAATTTGATCATGATCACTGGTTAAAAAGACAACTCAAAGAAGCGTTCAGCGATAAACTGAATGCTGCCTGTGGTCTGCCTCGTATTGTGCAGGCCCTCCAGGGCTTACACGACAAGGGAACGGTCAGCAACTGGGTCCGCATCACCCTGCAGGCAATAAAAACCCGGCAGAAATGTTTCAATGATGCGGCCCGGGATTTTGAGCAAGCTCAAAAGAAAACGGTGACTGGGCCAAAGGGAGAAGTGAAGCTGGTGGTGATGAAAACAGACAATAGAGCTGCTTCGCGCTTTGCGCGAAAGCAAGGGAGTGGAATCACCATCCAACAAACCCCTCGCGGCAATATTCAGTTGTTCATCAATAAGTCTACCGGCGTCAGCCTGGTAGATGTAGCACGGATGGTACGGATCGAGGAACAGCGCCGGCGAAAAAGGATCGTGACGGTCGATTTCGAAACGCTGGGTAGCGAAGGATCTGTACCCGGAGCAGAGTGTTGGTATTACCATGCCGAAGGCGAAATGCTGCTCAATGGCAGCTTAAGCCATCGCCAAGTAGAACCCACAAAAATTCCAATCGACGAGTTGGTCGACTTAGTAGAAAAGGGAATTAATCCTCACTACTTTGACCCTGGATTCGAAACTGCCTGTCGCCAAGACGTCTGCGCAGCAAGTAGCGAGAACCCCTGTCCTTTGTTCCCGTACCGTTTGCCGCGGTGCCACGACGTCCGCGTTCGTGAACGAAAAGCAAGAGCGAAGCGTTGGTAAGTTTCCTGTTGTACCTTTCCTCACACGCCCCCTCATCGTCGAAAGATGATCTGGGGGAATTTTTTTTGCCTATTAACTAAAATAATGACGTACTATACTTCCATTAATGTCTTTAGGATTAACATTGAGCTTAATTATCCTGGCTGTAGCTGCCGCCAGCCTCTATTTTCTCCTGCAAGCCAACGGTGGCGTCGACAATGTGCCGCAGCTTATAGAAAAAGGTTGGGTGATCTTTCGGGCAAATCCTAATTGACGGTACTGCCAAAGTTTCGTACACAAAGCAGATAGCAAATGCGGGATTCGTATAGTGGTAGTACAATACCCTTCCAAGGTAACAGCACCGGTTCGATTCCGGTATCCCGCTCAAAAACTGCCTTACAATTTTTGACCCGCGTGGGTCGCCTAAGGCGACCGAAGTAGGGCCTTCATTAAGAAAAGTATGTCTATGCCAAAAAAAATTTACCTCTACTCCGCCTGGATCCAAGCCGTCATCGCTATGACTAGCAGCCTGTTTTTTAGCGAAGTAATGCATTTACCGCCATGCATACTGTGCTGGTACCAACGCATCGCCATGTATCCACTCGTCTTCATCCTTGGCCTGGGAATTCTACTAAAAGACACCAAAGCCGCCATCTACGCCTTGCCGTTAAGCATCATTGGTCTACTCATCGCGATCTACCACAACCTGCTGTACTACCACCTCATTCCAGAAAGCATTGCCCCCTGCACCTCCGGCATTTCCTGCACCACACGACAAATTGAATGGCTGGGCTTCGTCACCATTCCATTGCTGTCACTAATTGCCTTTATTCTGATCACCATTTGTTTGTTAATTTACTGGAAGCAAGCCAAATCCGTAGCACCAGGCAATAAAATATAATACTGTGGCGTGATATACTTCACGCTATGCGCTACGGACGATACGGTACTTCTCACTGGTTACTGCGATTAGGGCTCGGTGCCACCTTTTTGTGGATCGGCATCGATATTATTCGTCACCCATCAACGTGGCTGGGCTACCTCCCGGAAAGCTTGCCGTTCGGCCTAGCACGTGAAACAGCCTTACAAATCAATGGGGTAGTAGATGCTGCCCTCGGCGTTTTGTTTATTATCAATCGGTTTCCGCGCAGCACCGCACTTCTTGCTACCTTACACTTAGCCGGCATTCTCATTTTCTACGGCATTGATGCCGTCACTATTCGCGACGTTGGCTTATTCGGCATGGCCCTAGCCTTATTGTTCTGGCCGCAGCACGGGTACCGCAAACGCTGGTGGCAAAAGATGTTCCGCCGCAAACCAAAGTACGAAGAGTACGAGGAATAGGGAAGAAGCAAGTAACCTGCCGGCAGGCAGGGCGAATAAGCACACCAGCCAATAAGTCAGCGAGCAAGGAATCTTCCTTGCTCGCTGATTGTATTTTTACTTGCTGACTGGCTTACGGGCTGACCTGCTGGTCTAGTAGAGTCCCAATGGATTGACCGGTCGGCCATTCACGCGGTATTCGAAATGTAAGTGCGGCCCAGTCGAGCGACCAGTGGAACCCATTTGTCCGATAGCTGCGCCCTTAGCCACACTAGCACCCTTGGCCACGTAAAACTTATCTAAGTGAGCATAATACGTCTGGGCACCATTACCGTGGCGGACAATGATCAAGTTGCCGTATCCACCCAGCCAACCAGTGAACTCCACGGTACCATCCAGCGCCGCGTATACGGCTGGACGAGAGCGGTTATCGATATCAATACCAGTGTGGCCCCAACGGAAGTACTGCGAAATATGTCGAGTGGTTGTTGGCCAAACCATACTTGCCCCAGCCGTTTCCACTGGTTCTGGCGTCGGCCCATCGTGATCGCGATCAGCCAAAGTATCCTGCGACACAATACGAGGTGCCGTAACGGCTTCGATGTACCCATCTGGCACAATAATTTTCTGCCCCAACGCTAACTTAGCGTCTTCGGGCAAGCTATTGTACTCCATAATATCTTTACCCTTGGCGTCGTAACGTGAGGCAATACCCGAAACCGTGTCGCCCGACTTCACCGTGTGCAGTACACCCGTTGTCGGCAAAATAGTCAGGCTGTCACCAACCTTAAGCGTGCTGGTAGCGCGCAACCCATTAGCCCACAAAATAGTATTAGTGCTCACATCAAACTTGGCCGCGATGCCGGCGATCGTATCGCCCGATTCCACCGTATAAATCTCTGGACGAGGTGCCTTGGAGCGGGGAGGCAGATCTTCACTCCCTGGTTCGGGTGCCACCGGCTGCAGCGGCGCAATCACCGCATTGCCACCCAACGTGTTAGTGAAATCAACTTCCGCATCATCGAACGTAATAATATCAATCGCTTCATCAGCCCCCACTGCGGCTAAGCGCGTCCCACCCACACCCGGCGCATCCGTTTGGGCATACGCTGAAGGGTCGAGCGGCCCTTCTGTTACCAGGTCGCCCGATACTAGTGCATATAAAAAGGAGGAGCGATCTGCCCCGGTCGCGGTGTGGCTATGCCACACAATACCGCCCATCAGCAACAAAAAAACGCCGTGGACTAAATAGCGTTTCGGGAGCCGATGGCCCCAGCGCGAAGGCACCACGGGTACGGCATGTAAAGTTGTTTCGAGAAAGCGATAGTACTGCTGACTGGCGCGATACGCGCGGGAAAAAAGGCGGCGAGCGTTCGCCAGTTGCCGAAAACGACTCGGTGACGAGTGATTGGGCGCAGTAGTGTCAGTTGGTGGCAAATTGATGATACGGAAAACCTTTCTTTAGCAATGTGGTCCCCACCGGTTTCTTTCGTTCGCTCACACTCCTATTAAACTGTTGAAAGGTTTGTTTTCGTGTTTGCTTTTTGTGCCAAGCGGATGACTAGAGTGTCAAAAGGTATTGGCAGTTACCAGCTGCGAATAGTACAGGGGCGGCCGAACCAGTCAACCTTGACTCTATATATGGATATTGTGAAATAGATAAAAACAGGTGCCTGACTGATCTAGAAGGGCTTTTTGACCCCTTTTCGACCCATTTTAAGCTCTTTCCACAATGTGGAAAAATAAACGTCAAGAGGCATAGAATCGAATATTTTTTAGAAAATGGCAAATATAGCCTACACTAGATGTCTAAACTATGTCGTCAACATTACTGACAGCCTTAAATCCCAAGCAGCAAGAAGCAGTGCTTGCTACCGAGGGACCAGTCTTAATTTTGGCTGGCGCCGGTAGCGGTAAAACCCGAACCCTGACCCACCGGGTGGCGTATTTACTGGAACAAGGCAAAGCCGCCCCGGAAGAAATTATGGCCGTCACGTTTACCAACAAAGCGGCTAAAGAAATGAAGGCCCGGGTCCGCCAGCTCGTCCCCAACACCACGGCCATCCCCGAAGCCATTGGCACCTTCCATGGTTTAGGTGCCCGCCTGCTGCGGACACACCATCGCGCCAGCAGGCGCACCGCTGGCTTCACTATTATGGACAGCAGCGACAGCGAGCAATTGGTAAAGCGCGCCATGGCCGCCCGTGGTGTAAATTCCCGCGAGTGGAGCCCGCGCACTGTCCGCCAGGAAATCTCCCGCGCTAAAAACAGCCTAGCCACGCCCGCCGATGTAGCCGCTGCCGTTAGCAGCCCGCTCGAAGAAATAGTGGCCAGCATCTACCTCGAATACGAAAAACTACTCCTCGCGAACGACGCCTATGATTTTGATGATTTGATCGGCGCCTTAATTACCCTCCTGACCGAACACGAAGACATTCGCCGCCACTACCAGAAACGATGGCGCTATGTATCCGTGGATGAATACCAAGACACCAACGGCGCCCAAGAGCAGCTGTTGCGCCTGGTGTTAAACCCAGACAAGAATTTATGCGTCGTGGGTGATGACTACCAAGCCATTTACTCCTGGCGGGGAGCGAAGGTCGACCATATTCTGCACTTTGAGCGCCAGTTCCCTTCATGCCAAACCATTTACTTAACCCAAAATTACCGCTCCACGCCCAGCATTCTAGCCGCTGCCAACCAGGTTATTGCCGTTAATAAGGAGCAGAAGCACAAAGAACTTTGGACGCAGCAGCCGGCCGGCGACCCGGTGCGAGCCGTAGCCCTGCCTTCTGATTACGCTGAAGCCCAGTGGGTCCGTGAGCGCCTCGAAGAAACTATCGCTGGTGAGTACGCTGCCTCTGATTGCGTCGTGCTATATCGGACCAACGCCCAGTCCCGCTTATTAGAAGAACAATTTTTAATGCATCGGCTGCCGTACACCATTGTGGGCGGATTTCGTTTCTATGATCGACGTGAAATTAAAGACAGCTTGGCGTTGCTCCAGTGGTGGGTGAACCCACGCTCCAGCGTAGCGCTGCGCCGGTTGGCCGGCGTGCTGCTCGATGGCATTGGCCCCAAAACATTGCAGCGCTGGGAAGAATCTGCCGTTGTGGCCACTGCCACGCTGCGAGATATTATCACTGGCGGCGACACGTTAACCCTGCGCCAACGCACGGCCACCAGCCGACTTGCCGACGCCTACCGTACTGCTCAAACCAAAACATTTGCCACTGTGGCCGAACTCTTGCAATACCTTTTGGAACAAAGTGGATATGCGCGGGTGGTAAAAGCCGAAAGCGATGGCGATGAGCGCTGGGAAAACATTGAAGAACTATTAAACCTGGCAGCGTTGCACACCGACCCCACCCGGTTCGTGGAAGAAGTAGCGCTACTCTCCGACATCGACCAAGCTGACGACAGCGCTCCGCGGCTCACCTGTATGACCTTGCATGCGGCGAAGGGCTTGGAATTTCCCTGCGTTTTTATTGTGGGCTGCGAAGAAGGCTTACTACCCCACGGCAATAGCATTGATAGCGTGCAAGCCATTGAAGAAGAGCGGCGCTTATTCTATGTCGGCATTACCCGCGCCCGCGAAAAACTTACCATTACCTACGCTGCCACGCGGACCATTAGAGGTGAAGTGGTGCCGCAGTTGCCCAGCCGCTTTTTACAGCAGTTGCCAGTAACCGTTGAGCAAGTTGGCCACCAGACCATGACATCGCCTAATGCTTGGCGAGATTTCGGCATGCTGCCTGCTACGCCAATGAACGAAGTTATCACAGTTACCCTCGAGCCCGGCCACGTAGTAACGCACCCCACCTTTGGCCGCGGAGTGGTGATCCAAGTTGCTGGCAACTTAGTCACCTGCGTGTTTCCCGCCGTTGGCGTAAAAACGATTGATGGCAGTATTGTGCCCATGCATAGTAATCAGTAATCACCATGCTCACCCCACCTCTCACCGATCAGGCATACCTCGCCTCACAACTACAGCGCTACCGCGTACAGCCAGCGCGCAGTTCAGGGCAGAACTTTTTAATTAGCCCCGAAGTCATTGAGGTAATGCTAGCCGTTACCGCTCCTGGGCCCGACCACATTACCGAACTAGGCGCTGGTGCCGGACCTGCCACCGTCGCCTTGCTCGCCCAAGGTAAAACCGTTCGAGCCATTGAACGCGACCAAACCCTGGCCACTATTTTGCAAGACCACGTGCCCCGTGCTGCCCAAGAACGCTTTACGCTAGCTCAAACTGATTTAAAAACAGCGGACTGGACTTGGCCCACGCCGTACCAAATTGTGGGCAACATTCCCTACAATTTATCCGGCTTTATTTTGCGCCGCGTAAGCCAACTAGCCCCGCCACCAACCCAAATCACGCTGCTCGTGCAGCAAGAGGTAGGGGAGCGCCTGTGCGCCGCGCCACCAGATTTTCATTTATTAAGCTTAGCCACGCAGCTCTGGGCATTCGTTACGCCACTACTAACTGTGCCGCCAGACTGTTTCTGGCCCGCGCCAAAGGTGACTTCCCAGCTGGTATTACTTACCCCACGCGCCGATGCCCTGCCACTCACTGAACGCGAAGCAATTATCGCCTTGGCAAAACCCCTGTTTCAACAACGCCGTAAGCAACTACGCGGCACACTAGCCAACACTCACCATATATCGGCCGACCAAGCCGCGACCTTGCTCGCCCAGTGCGGCATCACCCCTCAAGCCCGACCACAAGAGGTGACACTGGAACAGTGGCAGGAGCTGCATGAGGCAGTAATCGGCAGCCAGCAAAGTTCGTAACTAGTACAAGGAATGTTATACTGGCTGGCATGAGTCGTATGCCGTGCGTAGCTGCTTTGCCTTTTGATTTTTTCCTTTTAACTTTAGCGTGAGCGCTCATGCCTCGTCGTCTTATTATTGGTATTCTCATCGTCCTCATCCTCGGCATTGTCGGCGGGACGATTGCCTTAATTGTGCAACGACTCAACCGTGATGACACGAGTGCTACCCCCACACCCAGTCCAGGCGCACTAAACCCAGCTGGACGTGGCAATCAGCAAGTCACCAATCCCACCAGCGACGACGACACCGATGGCTTAACCAACGCCGAAGAAGCTGTGTGGGGGACTAACCCCAATAAAGCGGATTCCGATGGCGACACTTACGCCGACGGCGAAGAAGTGGCTGCTAACCATAACCCGACGGTGCCGGCTCCTAATGATAAACTCCCTGAAAATTTTATCCCTGGCCAAAACGTCCAACCATTAACGGCCACCGTAGATACTCCCTTGGCCGTCGATCAATTCTTCGTCAATAAACCAGATCTAACGCTGGGCACTAAAAATTACACACAAGAATACCAAGGAAAATACCCTGAAGACCAACGTACCCCCGACACGCTCGTTGCTTTCGCTAAATCCCAACCAATAACCACCAGACTGCCCACGCCGGCCACTGAGTCTATTAAGTTGCAATCAACTGACACCCCCTTAGTCTTAGCCGAGTACCTCGACATCGCTGGCAATTTAGGCGTCTTTTCTAATCGCACCATTTTAGCCACCGCCATTAATGATGTCTACGGCCAAGGCAACACCGATATTATGGCCGGCATCGCCGATTCCGTACGCGCTCACCAACAACGCGTAGCCACCTTACAGGTACCGCCCACAGCCGTATCGCTACAGCGCTTACTCCTGGGCTACACCGAATTACTAGCCGCCACCTACGATGAAATTACCTCCTATAACGATGACCCGGTCAAAGCCGTCGTGGCGCTATATCGGCTGGAATTAATCGATAAGCAATATTATCCCTTGATCGAAAGCGAAGTGGATCGATTACACCAGTACGAACAAACCTTGGGCGGTCAAGTGAGCGGCGCCCAAGCCACTATCACTCACTAACAATGGTTGACCTTCTCGGCCTGCTGTTCGGCGCATTAGCGGCAACCTTTCTACCACCGGCCGCCTTTGCGTTAACGCCATTGGCATTGCCCCTGCCTCAAAATTTTAATACCAATACATATATTTCTAACCAGCTGTTGCGCTACTCGTTCTCCACCGACGCCAGCCGGCAGAGCATCGCCCCACCTGCAACCATTCCACCGGAGGTCAAAATATTTATTACCACCAACCAAACCTGCGTCACAGCCAACAAAAGCATTACCTACCGCACCACTGTTAGCAACACTGGCCCAACGACCGCGCACAACGTTATTGTCCAACTCCAGTATCCACCCGGCTTTACTTTATCGAACACCGACCCCCAAATTAATCCGGCGAGCGCTAGCACTCAAACGGCAGCCTGGCACCTGAACACCCTCGCCCCCGGCACCACCACTACAACTACTAGCACATTCAGTGTCACAGCCCCGGAGACTGTAACTACAATGAACGGCACAGTGTTTGCAGCCAACAATAGCGGGCAGCTTACCGAAGCTCTCACCAATCACACCCTGCAGGGGGTATGTGGCCAGGTGGCAGCCGCCCAAAACGTACCCAAGCAACCCACCATTGTGTGTGATCCCTCTGAAATTGGCTGTGTCGATAGTCCCATCCCGGCCAACAAGAGTGCCGTCGATTGCAACGAAGCTGGCTGCACCACCAAACCAGCCCTTGGCGACCGTTTTACTGAAGCCGTGGCCGATATCATTCCGGGTGAATGCCGGGTATTAGCCGACAACATTATAAAAGAGCCAGACTTTCAAGACGCCTTAAATCGCCGCCGAGCTGATGCGGCCGAGTATCTTTTACCCTTGCACCAAAGCACGTGGGATTTCCGCCAGCTCATCACTGCCAATGAAATCTTGGGCAATGAATTTACTACCGCCGCGCGCACTACGTTAAGCGCCATTCATACGCGTCACTGGGCACAGCAAAGCAAAGTGGTAAGCTCCACCTTAGAAGGCAAGCAAAACACCCAGTTGATCCGCCAACAAATCGATGCCTGGGATCGAGCCTGGACCCAAGAAACGGTAAAAGCCCAGCAAGAATTAACGCAACGCTACACAGCCATGCAAGCCAAAAGAAAGGCAAAATTCGATCCTGTCCAAACTCTTGCCATCACCCACGCCCAAGAATCTATTAGTAGAGCGTGCGGACAGGCCTCGGACGGGGGATTAGGCACACTACTACCTGCCGTGAAAACAGCCTACGAAACCAACCTACAGCGCCAAGTTGAAACATTCATGCAGACCCAACAAAAATTTGTGTCAGATGATGTGTTTGCTAACTCCCGCCAATGGCAACAGGATTTGCGGGCAGCACTAGACCGTTTTGATCAAGGCGACCCCAAATTATTGCAGAATTACCTAGCCAACATTCCTACCTACCAACAGAATGGCTTCCAAAAGGCGTGGCTGGCCACGTACGATGCCCACGCCATTGCTGATCGGCAAAACGACAACCAAATCCGGTTAAACGCTTGGGAGAATGCCCTAGATACGCCAAAAAGTATGGCGACAGAATGTGAGTTCAAAAAAATTGCCCCGCAGCCAATTGAAACGACCTGGTGTGAATCAGGAACATCGGCCGAAATTCTCGCTCCCGCCGCTGACTCCCGACCTAAAAAAGGTCCGGGTGTGGCCCCAGCGTCAATTAACGGAGGAGAGCAGGCAAATGTTCGCGACGAAGCTGTTGCCGGCGAAGCCTGTCGCGATTTACCTGACCAACAACCCACGCCAGATAACCCATTTGGCGACGACCCGTACTGGACATTAAATTGCCGCTGCCACTGCGGACAGCTCGTTACGTGCGGCGAACAGTTGGTGTTATGCGAAGACTACTACGATAAAGTTGTCGCCGGGCAGTGTGCCGGGAATACTACTGATCGCTTACTACGCCATGACGTCTACGTCACCACGCAAGCCGAATGTTTTAATGATACCGGCCACCAAGATCCCTTCTTCTAATATTTTGTATCTTTTTACAGTACAATACCTACTATGAATCCGATCAACGCCCTGGGTATTAAAGTCGCCGCCCTTACCGGCACCCTGATGCTGGTGTTAGCCAGCGTACTTTGGGGTAGTAGCTATCTCTGGCAACAACGCTCGCAAGAGGCGTTAGTTGCCACCAACACCGCTACTCCAGACGCAAATCCCGATAGTGATGGCGACGGTTTGCCCGATCGCTTTGAAGCGATTTACCGTACCGATCCGACGCTGGCCGACTCCGACAACGACGGCATGACTGACTACGATGAAATTGCCGCTGGTAAAGACCCCGCTATTGCCGGTATTCAAGACGAGAGCAAACCCGCCACCGGTGACGCCGTGGTTGCCCCCCAAAATTACACCGAGCGGTATTTAGCTGAATTGCCAACTGACGCCCCGCGTGACGACATTCTTGATCAAACCAAACTTGAAAGCTTTATTAGTACGACTAAAGGCGCGCTACTAACCCCGCCCACACCCAGCACCATTAAAACCACTGCTGCTACCGGTAAAGAAGTGGTGGCGACGTACCTCAATGCCATCTCAGCTGGCCACAACCCCGAGCTAGCCGTCGTGAACAACGATGATATTCAACAAGCATTCATCGCCGCCCAACAAAGCAACCCTGGGCCGCTCGAAAGTATTATTAATAAGCTAGATCAAAACATCCGGGTGCTGCGCACCGCCGAAGCCCCAGCTGAAGCAATTGAGCTACACACCAAGTTACTATCTGCATCCGAGGCTCTGCTACGTAACACCCAACTACTGGCTGGCATTCGGGATGACTTCGTGGGCAGCCTGGTTGGCTCTAAGAATATCGAGGAACTAGGCTCTGTTTTCCAAGATATCGCTTCTCAAATTTCCGCACTGGAAACCAAATACAATTTGCAATAAAAAACCCGCCACGCGCATCAAAACACGTGAAGGGTAAAAACACTTACCGACGAGGCATAACAAACTGCTCATTCGTCAGATCGAAAGTCACCGGCAGAATCTCTTCTCGCGTGCGGTTAGTGCCAATAGCGTTGGCCTTTGGCGCTTTAACCAACTGCAACTCGATTACCCCGCGATCCTCATCGCGGTGCGCCTCCTTAAGCCAGGTTGCCGCTTCACCCTTGTAGCGAATCAACCCCCAACCTCCCGAGGAATTATTCGCTTCATTGTCGTTATACCCAAGAAACCCAACTAATTGGATCGGGCGCCGTTGAGTGTAAACAACAAAATAATCGCCACATGTTCCTAGAATATCGGGACGATCAAACCTGGGATCATTTGGCGGCCAAACACAAATGAGTTGCTCATCTGGCTCAGGTACATATCGGTAGATATTCTGCCGATTACCCAGAAAAACCTTTCCCGAACGTACTAGCAAGCCTCCCCAAAATTGATTGCAGAATTTATGCTCCCGCCTGGTCACGTGAGTGCCAACTGGAGTGGTAATAGTAAACTCCTCACTGGATTTGCCTTCGCAGTAACGCATGATCTCAAATTGTCCGACCGGCGTGTCATACTGCAACTGCACCTGGCAGACTCGATCTTCGCGCGGAATAACTTTTACTTGAGGTACCTTCGATTCTTCTGCCCTGCTTAGTCCAAAGTGACATCCAAATAGAGCCAGAAACAACCCCATCGTCGTAACAATGTGGACGCAAGTCTTGCACATGATCTAACCTGCAACTTTCTTAAATTGAGAAAGAACTGAATTACTGCCGACACCGACACATGAACTCCTATATATGTTATGGATAAATTAACAAGTAATGTCAATAGGAGTTATTCTACACCGTATCTAATAAACGTTGTAAAATAAGACGCATGATCGCTCCTTCTCGGCGCAGTATTTTACTTGGATGTGCCGTCTTGCTATTAGCAGCAGGCTTTACTAGGTATCATGCTGTTCAAGCTGATCCTCATGCCGTGTTCTATACCGCCATTGGCCAGCAGCAATTATTCTTTAATGTGCTAGCGGCGCTAGACCAAGCGGACTACGTAGAATCAAAGCAGTTGCGTGATGAACTACTCAAAAAGCGTGAGGCCACCGGGTTTTTACCGGAAACAAAAACTTCGCCCACTGGCACCACTCGTTCTGATTTAGCCAACGTGTTGTCCCGCTCTGTCACCCTAGAAGGCGATGATTTATGGACCGCCTACTTAGCCAACCAATTTGCCATTGAAGCCGCCCGCCGGCGCAATACCGATGAAGTACTGCGCATTTATTGTGAGCGCGGCCTTGGCCGAGAAGGTTGCAAAGACGACAATACTCATACCAAAGACGCCGAGGAGCTCAAAGAAAAGGCTTTCGTAGTTGATCCAGTGGAACGTTCCGCCCAAGGCGCACTCAACGGACTCGAAGGAACAATAGGCTCAAGCACAGATACCACTAGCGAGGACCAAAAAACTCGCCGAGAAATAACTGACCCCAATAATAAAGATCCGAAAGCCTACCCGTTTGATCCTTACGTAGCCCAACTAGAAAAAGAATCTACAAATAACAGTCTAGCTAAAAAGGCATTAGATCGATTACGCGCTGGCACTCGAGCCGCCTTCGCTCCAAACACTATTAATCCAACGGCATACAATGAGTTGAAACCTAATAATCAACAAGAGGCGACTTTGCCGCGTGACCCAGACGAGAGCCCAGAAGTATACATTACCCGCTACATGGAGAATGTTGGTGGCCTTTTAGCAGTGTCCAATCAATTTCAAGAGTCCGCTCAACGAGGCATAGTTGCGGTACAAGCAGGACAAGACGCCGCCGAAAGCGAGGGGGCGCTCGCCGATACCGTGTTGCCCCCAAATACAGACAAACAAGGTTACATTAAAGATTTAACACCACAAATTGATGTCCCAGCCTACGCTAAAGCAGGTACAACCAAGGAAGCAATCAATACATTGGCCAATACTGAGCAAAATTTAGCGTATGCCCCATCGCAAGCCGAATCAGTCATCGGTACTCAAGAATTAGTTGAACGTGGAGCGGCTAATCCAGCGCCAGCTCAACCCGCTGCCAACGGACAGGCTGTCTTAGGCACCGTGGACATTGATCCTGAATTTGATCCTACTCATAACCAAAACCTCACCAAACAACTTACTCCCGGCACCAATCCCGCTGGCTTCCACCATGAACAAGGTGCTGCTCATTTACTTAAAGCCTTAGGCTACCAAGCCGATCGTGGAGGATGTGGATGTTCTGTGAATGCTGCTGCCAATGATTTTGGCCAGGCCATTATTCGTCGTATTAATGGCAAGTAGCATGATTGCCTGCACGTACCAAGTAAAACTCAAATGTGTTTGGTTGTTTATCGGCTGCTTATTAATTCTAGGCACTGGACAAACTGCTCAGGCTGACACGGATGTATATCATTATAATCTTCCCCCTATCCTTTCCCTGCCTCTTGCCCAAAGCGTCCTGATTAACATACATAAATGTCAACTAGCCCCTCATGAAATTAATTTAACGGGCGCCGCCGAAGAGGTGACTGTCCCGGATAATAAAGATGGACCATACAAAGGAGTGGATTCCGAATATAGAGAAATTTTGTACTGTCCAGTCGGCAAAGTGCAAGAATTAATTAATGACAAAATAATACGACCACAGGATGTTATCGCGCCGCCAGCAGAAGAACTAAGCACGGCTGAAACAGCAATTATATGGGCCATAAATGGACTATTGATGATTATGGCAAACATTGGTAACTGGCTCGTCCAACTATCAGCTTGGATACTATCTCCACTACTAGGTCTACGATCATTTATCACGCACCCACTAGTCACTGCTGGTTGGCCACTACTCTTAGGCATTGCCAATCTTGGTTTTATGATCGCACTCCTGTTTATTGCCTTTGCCACCACCTTGCGCATCGAAAGTATGGGCGCCAGTCGGATGTTACCCAAACTGTTCATAGCAGCAATCTTAATTAATTTTAGCCTAATTATTGCTGGCCTTTTTCTTGATGCCTCGCGCATTGTTATGGCCATTATGGTCCAAAGCATGACTCAGGAAAAGCTCTCTGGTGTCGGCGCTGCAATATTGCAGCAGTCAGGGCTAGTCCAGGCCGCGTATCAAGCTGGTGGTGGTGGCACTTTGTCCTTAAGAGTTGATGCTTCAGCTTGGGCTAACGCCTTTACGGTCTTGCAAGCTACTATCCTCATCTGGGTTGTTGCTGCCGGCATAGTAATACTTACGGTGAGCTTGCTTATTCGTTACATCGCCCTAATTCTCCTACTCATTGTTTCACCGTTGGCCTACGTTGCCTTAGCCTTCCCTAACACAAGCGGATTTACAAAAAAATGGTGGTCAATGTTCATTAAATACGTCCTATTTGGACCCGCGGCCCTGTTCGTGTTGATCTTACTAATTAAATTGACCGGTAGCACTAATAATATCTTTAACCAGTCCGCCAACAATAACCCGTCACTGGATAATGTTCTGACAATAATAATGACCAGCGTTATGTGCATTGCTGCTGTGGTCGCCGGCAAATCGTTTGGCACGTATGGCGCGAATGCCACCATGGGATTTGTGGGTAAAGGAGGCAAAAAATTATTGAGATATACACCACCTGCAATTGCAGGGCGTGCCGCTGGCCGCACTGGATTATTTGTAGCTCAACGAGCAAAAGCACAGGTGGGTGATTTTGGCGGCAGAGTTAAAAAGGATCTACTCGCAAGCGCTCGAAGTGGAACAATGTTTGGCAATAAAGGAGCTGCCAGCAAGACTGCAGCTTGGTTAGCCGGTGCTAGTCGTGATGATAAAGGCAATCTAAAGAAAGGGCAGACCTCTGCAGGCCTAGCAGCGGGCAAGTGGGCAAGCAGCAAGCTAGGCTTGGCTGATCCCAGAAAAGAAGCAGATAAAGGAAATATTAAAAAGAATTTGGCACCTGATCTTCAATACAACGAGAAAATGGGCAAAGCGGCAAGTGATACAGCTTCCTTCAATAAGGCATCTCAATATCTTCTTATGCCAACCAATCTTTCCGAGGAGCACGTTCTCTCGACATTAGACAAAGAAAGCCCGACCAGCGTCGAGTACCTCCTAAAGACCGGCAGCGCGAGTCAAGTAAATGCGGTTGTTAAAAACGTGGATTACATCCGCGAGATTAAGAACAAGAACCCTGAGAGATTAAACAAACTACAAATAGCTATCAGTCAGAATATTAAAGACCCTGCAACTAACCCCATGGGCCTAACCGACGAACAACGTGCTCGTGCCTTAAATACTTTAGTAGACAAGATTAAGGAACTAGGTAAGGAATAGTATGGATCAACTCCTAGAGTATAAGTCCGTCCCGTTTGGTTCCATCCTGACTCTGCCGGACGACAATTGGCAAAATTACATCCCAAGAATTTTAGCGCTTCCTCAAAGCCTCCAGAAACTGATCTTTTCTTCGCGTACTGGCGCATTTATCCGTGGAACAGTAAAAACCTATAACGCTCCGCTTGAAAAATCACCGTTCGTAGCCTTTGCTATCCTCCAAATTTTTCTTGGCGAAAAAAAACTAACTCAATTGGCAAGCACCCTAACTACTGAACTATCAATTTCTCCGGACACCGCGGGAAAAATTGCCCGTGAAATAGAAAAGGAATTATTTGCTCCCATTGCATTAGAGTTCGGTCAATACCTTAGTGTAACTGAAAAAATACCTAGTCCCCAAGCCGGCGGTGCCCGCAATGTTCTTGACCTCAAAACACAGAACCGCCCGCCAATGCCACCACCAATACCCAGTCGGTAACCCCATATGCGCTTTCAAGTTCCACAATTCGTCGATATCGAAGATAAAATCATTGGGCCGCTAACTCTCAAGCAGTTTTTAATCTACTTGGCCGCTGTGCTGTTAATGATTCCGCTCTTTATTGCCTTTGATATCACCCTGTTTGTAACCGTGGCTTTGCCCATGATCGGCATTGCCGTCGCCTTTGCCCACGTCCGTATTCACAGCAAAAGCTTAGCCAGCGTCATTGGCAATGCCACCAAGTACACTACCCGCGGCCAACTGTTCTTATGGCAGCGCACTGCTCAACCAAAGCCACTTCGCATTCAAGGCGAGGAGTATGGTAATTTTTCACCGGAAGAAGCGCTCAGCACGTCAGACACAAGCGTTTCTTTAGCTACCCGAGCGCAAGTTTTAGAAACTCAAGGTAGAATAGTACAAGAAGATGCTGAAGATCCACTCTTAGCAGAGACTAAATAACTATTCTTCCATGTCCGAAATGCAATCAAAAAATAAGAGTGCTAAGCCCGCACAGCAGCTGATTCGCTTAAGTGAAATCCGCGACGGCATTGTTATTTTAAACGATGGCACCTTGCGAGCGACCTTGATGGTATCCTCGGTAAACTTCGCCTTAAAGTCTGAAGATGAACAAAACGCCATTGTGTACGCTTACCAGGACTTTTTAAACGCCCTGGATTTTCCCATTCAAATTACGGTGTCATCGCGCAAAATGGACATCACACCATATCTCCAAGAAGTAAAAGAGCTGCGCGACAAACAACAAAATGAGCTGTTGCGCCTACAGATGGATGAATACATTAACTTTATCGGTGAGCTGGTTAAGAATGCGGATATTATGACTAAGTCTTTTTTTATCACCGTCCCGTTCTCTGTCCAGCAAAACAAGCGAGAGGGGATATTTAGCCGCTTTTTCAAAGGCGCTAAAGGCGCCGCCGGTAAACTGCACTTAAACGACGTAGAGTTCGAACACAATCGCTCGCAGTTAATGCAGCGAGTTGAACAAGTGGCGGTGGGTTTACGAGGAATGGGACTGCGCGTAGTACCACTGCAAACGCAAGAGTTACTGGAACTATTTTATACGCTGTATAACCCTTCCACCGCCCGCAATCAACGCCTGCACAACGTGGCCCAACTCAAAGTCCAGGAAACAGAACCAGCGGGTTAAGTAACTTACCACTCTACAACCTACTACTTACTACTCCCATAGCCCCATGCTATTATTCTGGCATGCATATCGTGCGGGAGCTTTTGTTATCCTTCGTAAGTAACTAGTATGGGTATTTTTGGCGATGTGGTTGGAGCCTTGCGCGGCGGTAAGGCTAAAAAAGAGGGTGTAACGGCTGCCGAACAGCAGGTGATTAAGCAATTTAACGAAGGTATTACTTCATTAAAAGACATCATTGCCCCGGCCGGCTTTAAAGTTTCTACCCGGCACTTAGAAATTGACGGCAAGTTTGCTACCACCCTGTTTGTCACCACCTACCCACGCTTTTTAGATACTAATTGGTTTTCGCCCATTGTGAATTTCGACGTGGAGTTTGATGTGGCCATGTTTATCTACCCTCAAGACTCAGCCACGATTTTAAAGCAACTGCGCAAACGAGTTACTCAAGTATCTGCCTCGATTTCCATGCAATCCGAGGCGGGCAAAGTCCGCGATCCACAGTTAGAAACCGCCTACCAAGACATCGAGGAGTTGCGGGACCGGTTAGTCCAAGGTACCGAGCGCTTTTTCCAGTATTCGCTATACATCACCGTCTATGGCAAAAGCCTAGATGACTTAGACGACACCTTGGCCCAAATCGAAGTGTTACTCGAAGGCCGCCTCGTCTACGCCAAGCCCGCCCTATTTCAAATGGAGCAAGGGTTTACCTCCACCTTGCCACTGGGTCGCGATGAATTAGTGGTCAGCACCAACATGAACTCATCGCCCCTTTCCACCAGCTTTCCTTTTGTCAGCTCTGACTTAACCAGTAACTCCGGCGTGCTCTACGGCATTAACTTACACAACAACAGCCTAGTCTTGTTCGATCGCTTTAGCTTAGAAAATGCCAACATGGTTATTTTAGCTAAGTCCGGTGCAGGCAAAAGCTACACCGTAAAACTCGAAATTTTACGCAGCCTCATGTTTGGCACCGAGGTTATTGTGATTGATCCTGAACAGGAATACCGCTACCTGGCCGACGCGGTCGGTGGCAGCTATTTGCGCATCGCTATCGCCTCGGATCACCGTATCAATCCGTTTGATTTACCAGAATTAGCCGAAGACGATAACCCTGAGTCCGTTTTGCGGGAAAACATTACCCGTTTAACCGGCTTAATTTCCCTCATGATCAACGGTATGACGCCGGAGGAGCAATCGCTGGTCGACCGTGGCTTGTGGGAAGCGTACGCCATTAAAGATATTACCCGAGGCAACCGCTGGACCAAACCAGAAGTGCCCACCCTACAAGATTTCTACAATATTGTGCGCGACATGGCCGGCGGCAACAGTATTGCTGTCCGCCTAGAGCGCTTCGTGGAGGGTACGTTTGCTGGCGTCTTTAATCGCCAGACTAATATCGACTTAGACCGCCAACTGATGGTGTTTAACGTCCGCGACATGGAAGAAGAGCTACGACCCATCGCCATGTACGTTATTTTAGGCTTTATCTGGAATCGGGTGCGTAGTTCGTTGCGCAAGCGCCTACTGATTGTGGATGAAGCTTGGATTATGATGCAGCATGAGGAATCTGCCCGCTTCTTGTTTTCCATGGCCAAACGCGCCCGTAAATACTACTTAGGCGTTACCACTATTACTCAAGATATTTCTGACTTCCTCCAATCCAAGTACGGGAAACCAATTATTACTAATTCATCGCTCCAACTACTGCTTCGCCAATCACCGGCCGCTATCGATTTACTGGCCCAAGTCTTTTACCTGACTGATCATGAAAAGTTCCGTCTGCTTGAAAGCGATGTCGGTGAAGGTATTTTCTTTGCCGGGCTCAAGCACGTAGCCATTAAAGTCATTGCCAGCTATGCCGAAGATCAAATTATTACGTCGGATCCTCAACAAGTTTTAGCTATTGAGGCGGCAAAGCGTGAAATGGCGCAGCAATAACAGCGCCTATGGCTACTACCCAAGCCCAACGAGCAGTAAACCTTAAGACCGACCAGAATCGAAGCCGTCAAGCTCCCACTAATCGTTCTACGGCTAAGAGCAATCAATCCCTGGGCAACGCTACCAGTCAAGCAGGCAACAGCAAGTCACCTGCTCGTTCCGCCCAAGCGCTACAACTCAGTAAATCGCTAGCAACAGGGCAGCGGGACAAAAGCAAATCACTGGTTAACCAAGCCATCGGCGAAGCCGCAGCACGGGGCGGACAGGCGATAGGCGCAAGTATTGGCTCAGCCGTTCCCGTGGTAGGTACCACGGTTGGCGGTGCGCTAGGTAAGCGCGTTGGCCGTATAGCGGGAGAAAACTGGAAAAAAACTTTCTTTATCGCCCTACTCGCTATATTCATGTTGATGGTACCCTATATCTTAATTCTCGCTATTATTTTAATTAGCGTCATGGCTCTAGCCGAAACGTTTTCATAATTATGTATCCCTACTTTTTTGCTACGAAAAAATATTGCGGACAGCTGATGCTGTTAATGTATATTAGCTGCTTTCTTTTTCTAACACTGCCTGTCACCACCTTTGCCCAAGGCAACAGCAGTGATTGTGCCAATAATAAGTTTGGATGCTTTGAGGTGCCGTTACCAGGCATAACAGATAAATCAATCGATAATTTCGTGAAAAAAGACGGCGGCATCGGCCTTGTCGGCTATGTCAGTTTTATAGCCAAAATTATCACAGGAGTTATTATCGCCACCGCCCTGATTATTGTGGTGGCAGCGGGCTATGTGTACATGACGGCAGGCGGGGATGGCGGCAAGGTAGAACTAGCTAAATCAATGATTAAAGCCGCGCTCCTGGGTATTATATTAGCCCTTGGCGCATACCTCATTCTCAATACCATTAGCCCGCAATTTGCTTCGAAAATTAAGGAACCGGTCTTTGGTAGCCCGACTCCTGGGTCTTCTTCGTCGCAAACGTCATGGTAACTATTAAAAGCACCTGCAAGGTCGCTAAGTCGTTTTTCCAGTAGATCGTATCGACCAGGCCGAAAATGAGTAGGGATAGTAACGCCAAAAAAGTTGCCTGCGCCTCTTGAGATAGCGGGTGCAAGCGATACAGTCGATAAAAAATATACCCGTGGATTCCTACGAAACTTATCAATCCAAGCAATCCAGTATTGAGCCACATCGACAAGATCCAGTTGTGAGGATCCCTAAACACGTACTCGGCCAACGGCCTCGTACAATTTTCAATGTGCATCCGCCAGCCGGCGGAGCAGTTTTCAAACTGCTGAAAACGCTCGTGTAACTTGGTTTGGTACGCTGGTTCGAATTGGCCTAAACCAATACCTAGCAACAGATGCTCCGCCACTAAATCGCCACTCACGCGCCAAAGCTGCCGTCGGACCGACAACGAATTTGCTTGCCCCTGCGTCCACGGTAGTAACAAATACTCAATCCGCCCACTGCTAATTAACAGCCCGCCAGCTATAACCAACCCCGCTAACAAACCAGCAATCACTTGCTGTCTTTTTTTACCACGCAGGTACAACGCGGCTCCGATCAAGATCGTCACTAGTAACGCCAGTAACCCACCGACGGATTGAGTTAAGGCTAGTGCCACGAACATAACCAGTGCACCTAAATAGCCTGGCCGCGAGAACTGCCATAGCGCTAAAACAATGAGCGACACCAACCACAGCGCTAATGAATTGGGGACGTCGTAGAAGCCAGAAATCCGGGAGTAATCGGTAATTAGTAATCGGTAATCAACCTGCAATAAACTGAAAAGCGCTGAAATAACACCAGTGGCTATAAGCGCCCGTGTGACTAATTGCTGTGCCGCTGGCCCAGCCATGTACACCAGCCAACCTAGTAACAACGGAATCAGTACCCAACCCTTAAGAATGCCCAGGCTAACGCGCGGCTCATTAGAAATATATGTTGATACCACTGCTGCCACTACCCAAAGCAATACCAGCATCAATAGCGCTCGCGGCAACACTTTAAAAGCGGCGGCCTGACGCCACCACAGCCGCCGCAATAACGCCCCGCAAGTAACGGCAACCACAACTAATTCAAAAGCATTAGTGGGAATGCCACCAATCGACAGCCGAACGAGGTAGAGCGGGATGGCCGCAACAGCTAAGGCAAGAGCATACCGATAGTGGTACCGCGCCAATCCCACCAGCAGCAGCAATGCCAACCAGAAAAATATATTAATCATGTCCTGGGGAAGAAAAGGGGAGAAGCAGGCTGAATACCCAAGCAACTGTAATTAACAAATGTCCGTAGAGTAGGCTATTTACAAAATTACTATGGATGAACCAAATCAACAGGACACATACACCTACTAATGCCGCTCCATCCTGGTAATGGACTGTCCGGCGCAATAACTGCTGCCCTACCCAACACCACGGCAGAAAAAACAGGACCACACCAATAATTCCCGTGGTCACCCACAGCGTCAGCCAACTTACATCGGCGCCGGCCCGAGAGTGAATCATAAAATCGCCAACCAGGCCAGCCTCTTGGGCCGCAAATTGGTACGCGTTATACCCCACACCTAACCAGCTATGTGCCGCTGCCAGCTGCCACACCTCTCGCAACGCCTCCACGCGCAACACCACCGTGGGGTCATACGTAACTAATCCCCAGGCCCGTTCACCGAGAAGCAGGGCAGTAATCACACCCGCACTAACCACCAGGCCTAACAACGCCATCGCTGGCACCACCGCCATCCGACGGTACCTCGTTAAAGTCCACCACGGCGACAGTAAAGTCAGCCCCACCAACAACGCCACTAAGCTGCTGCGTGACTGAGTCAGCGCCAACGCCAGACTGGTCAGGACCAATACGACCAAATAGGCTACTCGTTGCTGTCCACGCCGGCACCATGCTTGCCAGCCCAACCACGGCAGCAGTATCGCAAAAAATCCACCCATAAAGTTTGGATCCAACCAGGTCGCCACCAGTCGCCACGAATGAGGGTCCCACCCACCATTCAGGGCGACCAAGTGCGGCATCAGCCACAGCTGCAGTAATCCTGCTAACGCTAGAGCGCCCACCACTAGTAACAGCAGCCACTGGGAATACTGACGATTTTTTTCTTGCGAATTAAAACTAAGCAGCACTGGCAACAGCAGAAGGTAGCTGCTGAGCCGAAGCCAGTAGGCAAGAGATAAGAGAATTTCTGGCCTGGTGAGCGAGGCACTATTAACTGCCAATGAAAAGGCACTCCAGCCTATAAACGGCACCAGCCACCACCCCAAGCGTGCTGCTGTTCGTGGCCACGGCCGAGAATAAAAAAAGCCGCTAGCTAAAACGAGCACCACCGCGACATCGGATAACAATAACCCACCACCTTGCCCCGGCAGAGGCAACCGCTCAACCTGGCCCGCAACTAAGCTGGCCGCCAGTAACGCCAGCGCCACGCGGGGCAGCCGCACGGCCCACAAACTAATAACCGCTACTGCGCCAAGGGCACAAATAACCGATACAGGCGACGCCACCACCGATGCAATAAACATATCATTGTAGCGTAGTGCTTCTGAAAGTACCTGTCAGCTGACTGGTCGTAGTGGGCAGTACTTATCACTCTGTGTTGGCGGCTACCGCCCCGCGCGTGCGTAACCCGGGCGGTTGGTAAAAAAACAATCTTCCACCCCGCTACGCGTAGTCGTTTACCCAAATCAACGTCTTCCCAGTACATAAAAAACTGTTCATCAAACCCATCAACCGCCTCAAAAGCTTCCCGGCGCAACAACGTCGCCCCGCCAGACACCCAACCACACTGTGCGGCCATTTTTACTCGTACACGGCGATGCAATTTACGTATGAGCAGCGACCACAACGTCACCTCCGCCCCCCAGCCATCTAACTCCGCCTGGCCCTGTTCATTTTCAAGCTGTAACCCCACGGCCGCCACTCGGGGATGCTCAGTTAGGTACGCTACTGCCAATGCGAGTGCCCCCGGTTGCAAGGCCGCATCAGGATTAAGCAGTAGCAGATAAGGCGTAGCCACCACGTGACTGCCTTGATTACACGCCGCTCCGAAACCAACATTACGAGGACTAACAATGACCTGCACCGGCAAATGCTGTACCAGCGACAACGTCGCATCACTGGATTGATTATCTACCACCACAATTGGCTGGCACCCGGCCACCACCAGGCTCTGCACACAGCGTGCAATGGTTGACGCCGAGTTATACGTCACCACCACTGCTCCCACATCGAAAGAAATACTCATGGCCGAATAATAGGGTGCCGCTGACCACTCCGACCCGCCATGGCGTCGCGTAAAGCCTCTGCCACCAACCAGTGTCTACTACCTGGCAATAGACGATGCCACAGCCACCGTAGGCGGTTAACCAGCCGCCAATACACCGCGATAAACCAAGGCAACTGGTACTGCACGTACTGCGCCCCGTTACGTACCAGGTAATACAAATGGTCAGCCGTAAGAGTAGCTGCCGTGTTGTGTTTAACGCGCACCGTCGGCGCCAGCTGAATCGGCAATCTTTTTTTGCGCGCCCGACGGCCTAACACCGTATCTTCCCAGTACAAAAAATTTTCCTCGGGCATACCATGCAGTGTTAGCCACGTATCGTACGTAGCCGCGATAAATGCACCGTGAATATACTGCAGCGCGCTAGTTGGCTGATGAGCCAACATTGCCCGGCCAGTCACATAATTAACAACCCCGCCACCAAATACTTGCTTACCAGCCTCTTCCACTACCGCGCCCACTAAACCAATTACAGTCTGCGCCTGCCACCACTCGTATAAATTCGCTATCGTCGTGGGCTGCACCACCACATCATTGTTCATCGCGATCACAATATCACCAGCTTCCGCATTCGCCGTCAGTAGCGCCCCTAGCCCCAAATTAACCCCCGCTCCATAACCACCAGCCGGTGTGGGACGAAGTACCTGTGCCGCCGCGCCCGGTACCATCAACGGATGTACGGCATGATCAATAATGATTATCTTGGTGGGCTGTAGCGTTCCTGCTTGAATTGAAGTTACTGCTTGTAGCGTCGGTACCGGGGAGCCGTAATGGACAATAATAATAAATAATTGTTGTGTTTGTGGATTCACTGGGGATAATTATGTGGAAAACGTTGAATAAACGGTGGATAAGCTCGTAAAAAATCGATTTTTTTGTCTAAAATAGGCTATTTTCGAGATTTTGCCGCATACCAGCCCTGCCAAAAGTATACCGCGGTCAACCAGCCAAACAGCCGTGGCGTTACCCAGTAGCGCTCACTCATAGTGACTAACTGCTGAAGTACCGCCGGCACCCCCAAGTAAAAAGCGAGGGTGTGTTTAAGGCGCTGGAAGTAAGATGGCGTAGGCGCAATCACTAGCCCTGGTTGTAAACGTTGGTACGTTGGCAAATTTTTGCCCGTCGCTAGCTGCCGCCGGCAAATATCAGCCACGCTGTAATGGTGGACATGGAGCGCCTGCGCCGCGTGCAACACGTGCAGCACCATACCGTGACGCTCGAGCCGCCGCCCCAATTCCAAATCCTCCCACCCATAGCCCGTAAATTCTTCCGAAAACTTCTCGAGTGTCAACAACTCTCGCTTAACCGAAACAAATGCCCCATAAAAAAAATGCTGCGGGTCAGCCGTAAGGCGACCAAGCAATGCATCAAAGTTATTGTGGTGGCCACCATGCATCATCCACAGCATCAACCGCGACGGTGGTAGCCGTGGATCCCACGTGATAAATCCTAACGCCGCTGCCGTTGCGTCAGGGTGGTCCTGATGGAACTGTAGGTGCGCCTGCAATGCACCTGGGCGTAACTCAATATCGGCCTGTAGTAAAATCACGACGGTGCCTGTCGCCCTCGCCAGCGCACGATTACGTGCCACGGCGGCGCCACTATGTGTGCCCGAAAACACATGGAGCCGCCAGCCGGCCGGCGGTGTAACTTGGTGTACCTGTGACAACGTCGCATCGGTTGAGCCGTCGTCGCTAATTATTACCTCCATCGTCCATCCTGCCGGCAGCACCTGCTGCCACAATACCGCCAGCGTCCGCGCCAAAATGACACTATTATTGTAGGTAGGAATAATAACTGTTCCGTGCGCCATAGTTAGGTATGTGAATGAGCAGTGGTCAACATTACTAAACTGCGGCGAGAAATAAGCCCCAGCAACAAACAGGCTGTGCCATAAAACAATGTGGCTAGTACCAGCACACTCACCCACGGTAGCTGCTGCACTAACACCAGTAGTACACCGGCCGTCAGTCCAATCACTACGAACAGCCGAACCACAAAGCTAGCACTCACGATAAAACCAACCTGCCGCCAAACCAACGTTGCGGCCAGCAGCATCGCCGTTGCTTCCGTCCCAACGGTGGTGGCCGCCGCCGCGGGGGCGCCAAATACCGGAATCAACCACCAGTTCGCCACGGCATTAGCAACAGCTAAGCCAGCGTACATGTACAGCAAGCTTTTTTGGCGGTTAATAGCTACCAGCGTGAACCCAAACAGGTTACCGAAAAACATGATCAGCAGCGCAAAACTTAAAATGCGCAGCAGGGGGGCGGCTGGCAAAAAGTCTTGCCCCGCAATCAAGGTAATGGCTTGAGGGGAAAGGACTAACAACACCAACGTGCAGTATGCACCCACGACGGCCAACACCCGTAAGCCTTCCGACAGTAACTGCTGGCACACCACCCGTTGCTGCGCTTTCCATGCGCGACTCAATTGTGGCAACAGCAACCCACCAAACATCGCCGGGAAAAACAAACCACTCTCGATCACACGGTACGCTAAGCCGTAGTGACCCACTTGAGCCGCATCCCGGAAGAAAGCTAGGATCAACGCATCAATCCGAAAATAAATCGCATTCAAAAGTAACATTGCTCCCAACGGCCACGACGTCTGTAACAATCCTTTCCACACCGACCACGACACCGCCGGTCGTAGCGGGATAGCACGAGGTAGTAGTAGATAGTGCATAGCCAACGCGGCTACGGCGCCAAAGCTAAAGGCACTGATCATAGCGAACGAGCCTGCCGCAGCGTGACTTAATGCCACTACGCCCACGATTTGAGCCACACGCCCGATAAAATCTCCCACCGTAGCCCGCCACACCACGCCGTATCGCTGAAAAACCCCCATGAGTAATTGACTGACACTTTGGCACAACAATCCGGCCGCTGCCACTACAAACAGCGGCTGTAACACGGCCAGCGCCGGAACCACTTGGGCACCTACCCAACCCAAGCCAAAGACAATCAGCACTAGTGCGATGCGCAACGACAAGACGTGCGACAACATGTCGCGCGGGGCGCCATCGTGAGCAATCTCCCGGGTCAGGGTCAGGTATAAACCAAAGTCAGCCGCTAGTTGCAACAGGGCACCATACGAAAGGAGGAGGGTGTAGGTGCCAAAGTGCGTCGCCCCAAAGAGCCGAGTAAGCAACCCCGTCACCACAATCCCCAGCGCCGCATTAATAATTCTGCCTCCCGTCGCTACCCCGGTATTTGTTAAAATCGATTGCGCCATACCCATTCAGAGTAATCGGGAAAACTAGGAATCGGTAATCGGTAACTGGTAATCAGGATAAAGAAAGTGCCCCTTGGCATCATTCCTGATTACCGATTACTGTTTCCTGATTACTTTCTAGTACACCGGCTTGATCAGAACGCGCCGTTGCAAATCTTGGCCATGGCTCTCAGTGGTGACATCCCGACGATCGGCCAAGGCCGTATGTACTGCGCGGCGATCGGAGGCTCCCATTGGTTTTAATTCAATGGTTTGCCCCGTGCTTTTCGCCCGTGAAGCCGCTTCTTGTGCCAAGTGCATTATGCTTTCTTCGTGGCGCAGACGATACCCATTCACATCCACGCTAATGTAGGCTGGCGTTTCAAGGTGGGGCCGAAGCAACGCCCGCACCACATGTTGCAATGCTTCCAAGTGGGCACCCTGCATGCCAATCAGCAATCGCCCTTCTTCACCCGCTTCAATATCAATCATTAAACGTGCCCGATCATCTACCCGCGCGCCTCGCCCGGTCGCTGGCGTATCCAGGGCAGCGTTGCGGAACAACACCTCTTCACTGCCGCCTTCAACTGCCATCTGAGGCGATGTCGCTCGGCAGCGCACGGTAACCTGCATAAAACCCATGCTCGCCAGCAAACGACGAACGTGTTCTTCGACTAGTGCCAATGTAGTTATTTCAAATTGCGTACTCATACCGTCACTGGTGCCGAATTAAGTTTGAGCGCTTTTTTGATCATGTATTGCTGCCCTAAGGCCAACACCGTCGACACAAACCAGTACAAGGCCAAAGCGGCTGGCAGCTGGAGGGAAATAAATACGGTCATTACCGGAAAAACGTACATCATATTCTTTTGCATAGATGCCATCATTTGCTCGCTGCTCTGATCCATGCCTGGCTGCATAGCCGGCGATGGGTTAAAGAAGCGCATTTGAATGAACTGCGCCACCCCCGCTAGCACCCCAAGGTAAATACTAGGCGTTGATAAATCAAGGCCGAAGAAGGTTGATTGCAACTGGGTCGGCACTGCCACAAAAGAATATAGGCCACGGAAGGTATCCGCATTTAATCCACTGAGGAAAACCCGATACAGTGCCAATAAAATAGGCAGCTGAATCAATAGCGGCAAGCAGCCGCTGGCCGGATTTACACCTGACTTACGGTACAGGGCCATGGTCGCCTCGGCCCGTTTAGTTTTGTCGTTTTTGTGCTGCTCTTGAATAGCCTTGAGTTCTTTTTGTAACCCGGCTAACTTAGCCTGATTTTTTTGCTGTAGGCGCGCTTGGTGGAGCGAAGAAGGCAACAGAACCAAGCGGACAATAATCGTCACTAAAATAATCGCGATGCCAATGCTGTGATTTGGCAAAAAATTAGTAATCGCCACCAGTAAGTTAAACAGGGGGCGAAATAGTATTTCGTGATAAACAAATGTCAGTGGATTCATAGGAAAAAGCGTTAATTCATCCGTGGTACCGGGTCATGCCCCGCCGCACCCCACGGGTGACAACGACTCAGACGGCGTCCACCCAGTATAATCCCACGCCAACCAAAGCGCGCAATCGCTTGGCTCATATACTCCGAACACGTCGGCTCAAATCGACACACGCCCGTAGGGAAAAAGACCTTTAGCCAGCTGTGATCAGGAGATACCGTATGCTGATACACCGTAATCAGAGCCAACACCCCCCGTAGTGCTAAAGAATTGATCTGCGTACCAATAGCCATACTGTAGTTACTTTAAACGCTTAAGGTACGGTGCCACCTGTTCCCGTACGGCCGCGAGCGACTCACAGCGAAGGATGGCTGGTGCAGCGACCCACACCACATCTGATGGTACCGGAAATACCGACCCTGCTTCTTGAGCTACTACCCGTAACCAACGTTGGTAGCGGTGTCGAACAACTGAGGATTTATGCACCCGCGTCCCTACCACACAGGCGATACGACTAGTAACCGCTTCGCCCGGCCGCCAATACACTCGCACACCGGGCGCGTTAATCCGCCGCCCCTGGCGCACCACCGCGGTAATATCGACCGATCGACGCAACCGAGCGCGGCGGGGCAACATACTTAAATTAACCGCTTACGGAGCGAGGCGCTTACGTCCTTTATTGCGACGACGAGCGACAACTTTCTTCTTGCGCTTAGTGCTCAAGAAACCGTGGCGCCGTGACCGGCGACGCTTGCTTGGCTGATATGTTCGTTTAGGCATATGCAATTAATGTGGATCAATGCTCACATACTACATATCTTTTTTTGGTTGGTCAATTTATGCACACTTTTGGGTTTTTTTCCCCAACTTTTCCCCACAAAAGTGTTGATATCAGGATATACACCTGTGGATAACCTGTGGTACGCTTGGCAGTGCTTTAAAAAGAGCAGTAGGAACGCTAGCACATGAATCAAGATCAATTATGGAAGGCTGCACTCGGTCAATTGGAACTGCGCATTAGCCAGGGTAATTTCTTAACGTGGTTTCGGGAAACCAAAATCAAAGAAATAAAATCTGGGTGTGCCTTAATTGAAACGCCATCAGCGTTTGCCCACGAATGGCTCTCCCGTAAGTATCATCTACCCATTCTCGAGATCCTGCAGAACCTAAATCAAGAAGTACACCAAGTAAAATTCTGTATTCAGTCGCCAGCCAAAACGCATAAGCCGCTCAAAAAAAATACTCGCATTGTTGTTCAAAAAAATCGGCCGGCTAACCTTACTACTCCCACACCCACCCCAGTTATTGCCGTCACCAGCGCGCCAGCACATCAACCATTAGATAGTAGCTTTGCTAAAACTCTCAACCCCAAGTACACCTTTGAGTCGTTCGTTATTGGGCCCAACAACGAAGTGGCTCACGCTGCCTGCCGCGCCACCGCCAGTAAACCCGGGGAGGTCTACAACCCACTCTTTATTTATGGCGGGGTAGGGTTAGGCAAAACTCATCTCCTCCAAGCTGTCGGTAACGCTATTTTAAAAGATAACCCTCGCGCCCGCGTTCTGTACGTCACTTCGGAAAAGTTTATTAATGAATTCGTGCAGTCGATCCGTGAACGCGACACCCAAAAGTTTAAAGAGTACTACCGCGACGTCGACGTACTCATGATCGATGACGTGCAATTTTTAGCCGGCAAAGGCAAGACCCAAGAAGAACTCTTTCACACCTTTAACGCACTCCATGCCCAAAACAAGCAAATTATTTTAAGTAGTGACCGTTCACCTAAAGCCATTCCTACCCTCGAAGACCGCTTACGCTCACGCTTAGCTGGTGGCATGCAAATCGATATCCAGCAACCAGATTACGAAACCCGCCTAGCAATTCTGTCGGAAAAAGCGGAAGCCTCAACCATTAAAACCGATCCAGAAGCCTTAGCTTTTATTGCTAAGAACGTTCAAAAGAACGTCCGGGAACTAGAAGGGGCCTTAACCCGTGTCTTAGCCCACTGTGAGCTAAATAATCGCCGCGCCACATTGGAATACACCCAAAAAGTCCTCGAGGGTATTTTAGACCAACCTCAACAGCGCAATGTTGATTCTAAAAAAATCCTCGATGTGGTGAGTGTGTACTACAACATCACCCTAGATAACCTGTGTGGTAAGTCCCGCAAGCAAGAAATTGTCCGACCCCGCCAGGTAGCGATGTATCTACTCCGTAAAGAAAATAATGTGTCTTTTCCCTCAATTGGCGATCAATTCGGCGGCCGCGATCACACGACCGCTATGCACGCCTGTGAAAAAATTAACAAACTCCTCGAACACGACGAGGAATTACTCCAAGATATTAATTTTATTCGGGAGCGTTTGTACGCTTAAAAAACAGGGGATAAGTGTGGGGAAAGATGTGTCAATAACTAAAGGCAAAGTCCACCCTTATCCACCACCTGTTTTAAGTTGGGTAGTACTCCCCAGTTATTCCCCAAATCCATAATTATTCCCCCTGCTCCCACACAGACTTTCACACACCTTATCCCCACGATAAACAGCTTTATAGAGGCCTTAAAATCACCTTCCCCCAAAATTAGCTCCCCCTACTACTTCTTACTACTACCTATATATTAGATATGCTTTAAGGGAAACATATGAAATTTATCTGTACAAAAGACAATCTCTTGACTGGGTTAACTCGCGTTGCGCCTGTTGCCGGTCGCAACACCCAACTACCTATTTTACATAACGTCTTATTGCAATTACGTGACGGCGTCCTCCATCTTACTTGTACTGATCTAGAAATTGGTATCCACACGATTGTACCCGGCAAAGTAGTTGAAGAGGGTGCTTGCAGTGTGGCGGCGCGAAAATTTTTAGAATATATCCAGCACCTACCAACCACCGAGCCAATAGAGGTGGTATTAAAGAAAAACACAATTCACGTTAAAACCACCGGCTTTGAAGCGCAGTTTCCAACTACGGCCGCTGATGATTTTCCATTATTACCCCAGGTTTCTTCCACGCTGGAGATAAAATTAAAGGCCGAGCAGTTTTGCCAAGCGTTGACTCGGACGCTGTTTGCGGCCGCTCGCGACGATACGCGCCCAGAAATCCACAGCGTGTTTATTGTTGGCAGCGAGCAGCAAATCCGCGCCGCCGCTACTGATAGTTTTCGTTTAACAGAGGAAATAATCACTGTTGAGGAATTACCCTCTAGTTTTTCCTTTTTACTACCCTTAGGCACCGCCCAGGAAGTGGTACGGCTATTTAGTGGCTTAACTGAAATTACCTTATTGCCACACGATAACCACATTGCCTTTCATGGTGACGGCGTGGAGCTTTCCTCACGGTTAATTGACGGCTCATACCCTGATTACCAGCAAATTATCCCCACCACGTTTAAAACCAGTGGAACGCTTGATCGGGAAGCATTAACTCGCGCCTTAAAAACATTGTTAGTTTTCTTGCCGCGAGATTCACGGCGGGTCCAGCTTAAAATTCAACCAGCTACCAGTCAAATTCAGTTATCTGTAGTCGGTAGTGGAGCGGGAGCGGGCAGTGTAGTGTTAGATTTTGAAGGCGAAGGTGAAGAGTTGGAAGTGTTATTTAACATTCAATACCTATTAGAGGGGGTGCAATACCTACCCACGAGCACGTGCGAGGTGCAGTTTGTGGGTAATGCTGATCCAGCCGTGTTTCGCCCAACCGACACCAGCTTAAAATATCAGTACGTTGTTATGCCGATCCAAGTCTAAGTTATAGGGAAGGGGGATTACATGTATATCAAACATTTAGCGCTGACGAACTTCCGCAATTTTGTGGATGTGGAGGAAATAACCTTTCCGGAGCAGTCGTTTTTAGTCGCCGCCGCCCCAAACGCCACTGGTAAAACTAATTTTCTCGAAGCGATTGCGATGTTATTACGGGGGAAGTCATTCCGCGCATCGGCTGAAGAGTGTGTACGCTGGGGCGAAGATAGTTATTTATTGCGTGGGGAAGTGGTGTCCCAAGCCGGCGAAGCTCGCTTAGCTGTGCAGTATCACCAACCCACTCGCAAGATGCGCATTGAAGAAAATGGTGCCCCCGCTTCACCAGTCACATTTTTTTCTCATTACCCATATATTCTATTCCTGCCCGACGATACTAACTTGGTAATTGGCGGCCCGGCATTGCGGCGTAATTTCTTAAATCACATTTTAGTCAGCTTACCGTCATATTTGCCGGCACTAGTGCAGTACCATCGGGCGTTAAAGCAACGTAATGCCCTGTTAAAGCAAGGTGGAGCCACTCATGAGCTAGATGCCTGGACCGACGTCTTAATCGAGCACAGCGGGCCCTTGTGGAATCAACGCGAAAGCTTCACTCAATTCATTAACGCCCAATTAAGTGAAATTTATCAGTCACTCACCGGTGAAGAGTTACCGTTTAAGGCAGTGTTGGTTACCAGTGCCTCGCCCGAGGAGTATCGGAGTAAGCTTGCGGAATCACTAGCGTACGAGCAACGGGTTGGGTTTACCCTCCATGGCCCCCATCGCGACGACGTGGCGATTACTACCCAAGGCCGTCCACTACGAGCAGCGTTGTCCCGAGGCCAACTCCGCAGCGTGGTGATTGCGCTGAAGATTGCCGCCTACCGCTTTATCTATAAGACCACCAAAGAACAGCCACTCCTGCTTTTAGATGAAGTGTTGAGCGAGTTAGACGATAAACGGCAAGCTACCTTGTTAAAAAATCTTCCCGCCACTCAAATTTTATTAACCTGCACCAATGTGCCCGATATTCTCCATGAGCGCGGCAACGTTCACCTATTGGATCTCCGCTCTATTTTAGTTGAGAAAGAAGCAGCAAGTCCAACGCCAGAGGCAGAGCAGCCCCAAGTTGAAGAAGCGCAGGTAGCGGCAGAAGAGGTAGTAGCAACCAATAGCCAGGAACCAGTAACTAGTAATCAACACAAAGAAGTTGCCCTGTAGACTTGTTTCTGATTACTGTTTACCGTTTACTGAGCGCTTACTGTATGTTTCATCCACTCTCGGCATTATTTAAGCGGACGAACTTCGGCTGGGAAGAAGCGGATGTAAAGTATTTTATTCAGCAGTATTTCCAGCAAAAAATTAAAACTGACGCCCTATACTGCGAAAAAGTTAATAATGGAGTAGCAGTGGTGCGGGTGGCGACAGCCACGGCACAACAAGAAGCCATGTTACTTGAGTTTGATTTAACCCGGGATTTATTCCGCCAAACCAAATATCATCTACGGCAGCTGATTGTATACGTAGCCTGATACCAACCACCGCTGATTCATTCTACCATCCGTCATTGCGAGGAGTCGGCGACGAAGCAATCTTAGGCTGTTAGACACTGGGATTGCTTCGCTGCGCTCGCAATGACAGAGCATACAGTACGGCCGGAAGGTGGGTATGAAATACCCTCTAGCTACTCAATGGTAATTGTTCGTGGGGGCGCCTGAGTGGAGTTACCGGTTTTGTCGTAGGCAATAACAATAATGGTATAGGTGCCAGGCCCAGGGGAGTCAGCCCACGTTACTTCATACCGATTTGGTGCAGTAGGAGCCACAGTGGTAGTACGGCCGATTCGGGCGCTGCCATCTTTACCTTCTTTTTGGTACAGCACATCCACTGCTTCAATACCGGTTGAATCAATGGCAGTAACTTTTATCGTTTGAGGAAAATCCGTCGCCGTAAAAAGTGCCCCAGCTAGTGGAGTGTGAAAAGTCACTGATGGCGGACTACCGTCGGGGTTAACAATAAATGTTCGGTGCGCCAACCCAATTAAATTAGTTTCTGTAATGGCTTGGACCAGTAGTGTTTTTCGGCCGGTATATTCTTTTGGGAACGAGAACGCTGCTTCGTATGATTCGTTACCACGCCGCTTGCCAATCTCTTGGCCATCCAGTAAGAAACGAACTTCTTTAATCGGGAACTTAGAATTAACTTCCACCATCACATGCACCGGGCTCTCATTAATAATGGTGGTATTAGGTTCAGTGATTTTTACTTTAGGTAAATCTTCGCTGCTTTCGATGCCGCAGACCGGCGTTGGTAACGAGCCCGCGTAACGCACGTCGGTGTTTTTGGCGTTTTCAGTATCCCGCCACGCCGCCACGGCCGCTTCCCAGCGGGTAAACTGCGGATCGCTTTCTGCCCGCGCTGGTGCCGGGCCTTGTGGCGCATTTTTGTTAATGTAAAACAAAATACTGTGCACTTCTTTAACAGTGACGGGATTCCCGACTGCCACTGGGCAATCGACGGTGTACAGCGTTTGGGTGGCTTCTTCCCATTTGCCTTTCACTTCCGGCAACTCGCCGCGCAAGATACCGTGCGGGATATCTTTGGCCGGCTCCGGTTGCACAAACTGTTCAATTGGTTTGCCCGTCAGCGCTCGCCGCATAAATGCGTTCCAGATGGGGGCAGCCGTTAATCCGCTATCAGAGCGGTTATTCATAGGGGAGTTGTCGTTATTACCCACCCATACTCCTGCCGCCAGCGATGGGGTATAGCCCATTGTCCAGCCATCGCGAAATTCCTGGGTAGTACCCGTTTTTGCAGCCACGGGGCGGCTACCTAACTGCAGGGGTGTGTTAGTCCCAAAGACCAACCCGCGAGCATTATTATCAGACAGTACGCTCGTTACCACGCGTGCCGTTTGCGCTTCTAAAACTTGCTCGCCGCGCACTGGTGTTTGGGCGGCGTCAAAAATAACTTCTTGCTTATTCTCAATCTTCAGTACCGCGCGATGGGGGAGGCGCACGCCATCATTAGCAAAGGTGCCATAGGCCGAAACCTCATCCACTAACCGCACTTCGCCGCCGCCCAACACCAACGACAAGCCGTACCGATCGGGTTGGTTCAGCGTGGTTAAGCCCATGCGCTGTGCTAGAGTAGTGGCTTCCTTCACGCCGACTAAGTACAGCGTTTCTACGGCTGGGATATTAAGCGAATTAGCCAACGCTTGGCGCATGGTTACTGGTCCGTTCTGACTTAAGTTATAGTTACGCGGTTTGTAGCCTTGGCCAAAATCAGTTTCAGCATCCACTAAAATTGTTTCCGGGGTAAAGCCTTTTCGCCACGCCGCGGCATAAATAAATGGCTTCACCGAGGAGCCGGGCGAGCGATGGCGGATCGAAACGTTCACGTTGCCATCAATGTCCTCATTGAAGTAATCAATTGAACCGACCATGGCCAAGATGTCACCAGTTTTAGGGTCAATCGCCACCAAGGAAGCATTGGAGGCGCCTAGTTTAGCTAGTTGCTGCTGTCGCTCCTGTAAAACTTCCTCTGCTATTTTCTGTAAATCATAATTCAGCGTGGTAATAACCTTCAGGCCACCTTGCTCCACGATGCGCTCGCCATACTGCTCATCCAGCTGTTCCTTAATGTAAAAAACGAAATGGGGGGCCGTAATAGATTCACGGCGGGGGATAAAGCTTAACGGCTCCGCTTTAGCAGAGCTTGCCTCTGCCTCGCTAATCATTTTCAAATTAACCATGCGACCTAAAATATATTCTTGGCGAGCTTTAAGGTCTTCGACGTGTGAGCCATACGGCGAGAAGTAACTGGGGGCTTGCGGCAGGGCGGCCAGCATGGCGGCCTGGGCTAAACTCACCTCGCTAGCTGATTTGCCAAAGAAGTTCTGTGACGCCGCCTCAATACCATAGGCTTGGCTGCCATACGGGATGTCGTTTAAGTACATCTCCAGAATTTGATCTTTGCTAAAGCGCTGCTCTAGCTCCAGCGCTAGCACCGCCTCTTTCACTTTGCGCTGCAAGGTACGCTCGGGTGTTAAAATGGAGTTCTTAATTAATTGCTGGGTAATAGTCGAGCCGCCCTGTGCTCGCTGGCCAGATAACGGCTTTAAAACTACACCACGCAGAATACCTTTTAGGGCCAAGCCATGGTGCTCATAAAACTGGTCATCTTCAGCCGCCAGGGTAGCTTGGCGGATGTAGCGGGAGATACGATCGAGCCCCACGCTAGTGCGATGCACATCGCCAATTTCATACAATAAATGCTCCCCGGTAGCGTCAAAAATTTTAGTCGACTCTGAAACCCGCCGCGCATCGATATTTTGTGGATTGGGTAAATCTTTACTCCACCACAGCACCGTACCCGCGCCAGCCAGCAAAAGCAGCCCACTGGCAGACAGTAGGATTGGTAAACCTCGCCGCGAGGCTAAGAGGGGTAAGCTGCGCCAGCCCCCAGCCCGCTTACGATAAAAACGACGCATTGCCATACAGTAGTAATCGTTAGTGTATCACTCCATGTAGCGTACGCCCGCCCGTGGTGTCAAGGTTGTATTTTTAGGTAATCTTACGCTCAGTCGGCTTACTGGGATCAACCAAAAACCCCTTCAGATCACGACGGCCAATAATAATATCGTAATTCATGTGGGATCGATCGGCGATAAAGGCCTCTGTTTTAATCGTTCGTTCGCGCAACAGCATAGTGAGTTCAATGACAGGTCTGGTTTGTTGGCCCAGCGCCCCACGAACATCTTTATGCGTGATCACTGGCGCGTGCAAGCTGTGTTTTTGGGCTAGCGATTCATCAATTGTAGTGCGGTAAGCGCCTGTATCAACCTTAGCCATCACCGTATGTGATTGCCCAGTGCTATCAATAATTGTCACCGGCTCTTGGATTCCCAAAATAGTCCGCCCGGAAATATCTTCGATTTCTTGCTCAATATCGCTGCCAAAAAGATTTTTTGCCAGCGTTACACCTTTCTCTGGCGTGCTCACTTTCAAGCCTTCCACACGCCGCAAGCGAGATTTAAGTGGCGTCATGTTTGCAAATTGAATATTCAGCCCGGGACGGGCGTTAATTTCCAACACCATCGGGCCGTCATCACGGTCAATCGCAATATCCACGCCCGCGTAATTTAAACCAGTTGCTCTGGCCGTGCGCACGGCCATCAGTAAAATATCATTCCAGTACGGGATCCGCAGGCCAGATAGGTTCAAGCGAGTGCCGGGGATAGATTCAATGATGTGGCCGTAATGAATACCCATTGTTGTTAAGCCATGGACTAACTCCACGCCTACGCCAATACCACCGGAGTGCAAATTAGCCCGCCCGGCCGAGGCCGCCGTTGGCAACCGTAGCATCGCCATTACTGGCACTAAGTTGTAGACTAGGATGCGAATATCAGGAATGCCGCGGACGCTGTAGGGCTTAAGGTCAGCGTGGTTTTTGATCCGTTGTTCGAAAAAGGCATCATCCGGAATATTTCCCAGGGTAAAGTTGCCATCCAAAATATCTAAAACCCGGCTCTTGAGTTCCGGAATAAATACTTCTGATTTATCCGCTTTCACCCAATTACCCTTTTTATTGCGGCCAAAAACGACCACAATACCGCCCCCGCCGGAAGAGTTATTAGGCTTCAGCACAAAAGATGGCGGCAGCTTCGTCCAACGGAAGCGTTTCAATTCTTGGCGATTCCTGACAATGCCGAATAAGCGCGGTGTGGCAATACCTGCTTTTTGCAGCACTTTTTTAGTTGCCAATTTATTGTTGGCAATACGGGTGGCCTGCGGGGCGTTGGCTTTAGTGATGTACTGTAGCGTGCGGGCATTTAAACCCAACACCTCGCCTAATTGTCTATTCAGCAGGGGCGCCATGGCGTAGCAATGTGCGGAAGCGGAAATATTCTACTAAGCGAAGTCCCGTAAAGCGACCCAGCGCGATGTTAATCGGAATGGCCAGTAAGATAATTTCCGGGTAAGACAACAAAAAGGTACGTAAGAGCTGCCAGCTCACGATGTAGTAACACACAATGCTTAGCAGCAGCGTCCATCCCGTAGTGGTCAGTGCCGTGCGGGCACCCGACTTAAATTGCACCGCAATAAATTCTTCCGCCAAGATCGTGAGAATCAGAATGGGGAAGATGGAGAACGACAGCGTGGCTGCTCCCTCGGTCACCACACCCAGGCCAAGCAACACTAAAATCGCTAAACTAGCGCTGGTTAAGACCAGCGCCATGCGAGGTAAGTACAGTAGGCGCAAGCGACGCAGCAGCATACGCGTCACTGTGCCCGACAGCAGCACCACAATAAAGACGGCTAAACCGTAGCGCAAACCCATAACCAAAAAGGTCAGTGTGGTCATAGCGGGGGTGATTAAACCAAAGGCTTTAATGCCAATCACTTGGCGAGCAAATGCCAAAATAGTCGCAATCACCGGCAGCATGAGAATGAGAATAATATTATTGATCGGCACGCCTCGATTCACCAAGAAATTTAAACCAAACGACATGAAGTTAGTTGGCCGCAAGGTGCTAATGGCTCGCTCACTAAATGAGCCCAGCAAGACATATTCAACGGGAGCATCAAAAATAGTCTGCCGAGCACCGTCTGCTGACGTTGCCGTGTAGAGCAGGCCCAAGGCATCGGGGCGGGTAAGTAAGACATACGAGGGGCGCAGCTGGTCAAAGACAGATTGTGCCGGACGCGTGAGCACACCCAGGGGTGTTTCGGATAAAAAGATAATGCCCTTGTCTTGGATGCGTAAATTTTCATTCGCGCCCTCGGTTTGTTGGCGTAAGTGCTGAGCAAATTTAGACAACACGTTGGGGCCCACACCACCAGCTGTCCAGGCCACAACGACGGGTGAGCGGGCAATATCGGCCCGCGCATCAATCAGTTGCCGGGTCAATTCTTCTTCGACTAACACTTCCGGTCCACCACCTTCGGCTCGCAACAGTATCAGCAGCACGCCTCGTTCATTGGCCTGTTGCTGGGCCAACTCGAGCTGTTCAGTGGTGACACTGCTGTCCGCTAACACCACCAAGGCGCGGCTAAATACCCGCACTTCTGTGGTGTCCTCGCTTTTGCCTTGGGCGGTAGTAATAGATAACTTGACCAGGTAATTGCCCGGCGCCGTGTATTCGTGGCTGACTTTTTCGCCCGTGGTGCGCACACCATCACCAAAATTCCACAAAATCTCTTCAATGGCGGTATCGGCCGGGATAGTTGAGTTGCTGCTATCTAGTAAAACAGTTTTATCCACTAAGGTACTGCTCGCTCCACCGGCCACTGCCTGTAAGGGTTGATTGGTATCTGGCGCCTGCGCCCAAGCTTGGACAGGAAAGAAAGCAACGCTGAGCAGGAGGCTGGCGAAAAGATATGTAGACATAGTGTGTCAGAAATAAATGGCTGCGATTAGACCCGCACCGTACTGGTTTCTTCTGCAATGCACAAGGCGGCGGCCAGCGCATCGGCCGCATCGTCTGGTTGTGGCACACTAGTAAGTTTTAAGCGGCGCTTTACCATTTGCTGGACCTGGTGTTTATCTGCCACGCCGTACCCCGTGAGGCGCGATTTAATTTGGAGTGGGGTCAAGCTATGAACGGGGATGTGATGCTTGCGCAATACGTACAACAGCACCCCGCGAGTCTGTGCCGTCACCATGGCAGTGGTAGTGTTGGTACCGAAAAAAATTGTTTCTACCACCGCAATGTCGGGCTTGGCGCTCGCCAGCAAAGCCTCTAAGTCGTGACCAATAGTAAGTAATCGATCTTCGGTAGCCTGGTGTTGGCTCGTCGTGAAGCAGCCGCAGCGAACAAAGAGTTGCGGCTGGCTAGTACTAATCACGCCAAAGCCGGTTCGGGCAATACCTGGGTCGAGACCAAGAATAATCATAGAAGGGGACACCGCTCAAGAATACGCCCAGTGTACCGTGGTAGGTAGGCAAAAACAATGAAGCCGAAACACCGCTAGTCAAGTGCTAAGTCCGACACGACCTCGACAACATCAAAGTGTTCACGAAGTGCTGAAAATAATACCTCGCACGCCACGCGCACATCATTCAACACGGCAGTGTAGTTATTTGGCGCCACCACATACGTGGCCGCCACACTGTGAGGCACGTCATGTAGCAGGGCAGTAACAGCACTTCGTGCTGCCATCGGCACACTCACAATCAACTCACCATCTACTTCGCGAATATCGCTGGCACCCGCTTCAATCAATTGCAGTGTCAGCCCGTCGTGCGTGGGCACTGCCTTCAGGGTGAAAAGGGTTAGCGGGGTAAATTTCCAAGCAGCGCTACCTGGTGCTCCTAAGTTGCCACCATGTTCTTTAAAGAGGGCGCGCAGCTCTGCTACGGTGCGGTTCGGGTTATCCGTTGTGCTGTTTACCAGTAGCGATATGCCACCGGGTCCAAAACCCTCATAGGTCACATCGTGCATCTCTGCTAGCGGCGCTTCTAGAATTCGGGTGATGTTATCTTGCGGCACATTAGCTTTTTTAGCGCGAGCAATGGCTTCTCGTAACAAAGGGTTTTGGGCCGGATCTCGCCCTCCTCGTGCCGCAATGGCCATATCGCGCGATAGTCGAGCAAATAATTGGCTTTTGCGGCCGTCAGTTACTGCTTTCTTATGTTTAATTTGATGCCACTTAGAATGTCCGGACATACCGCAATCTTTACGGCAGAGGATACATAGTCACGCCCGAGCGATTACCACTCACCCGGCTGTCGCCAGTAAAAAGCGGCGGTGTAACTCCCACAGCCGCGACCGCATCGCGAATGCCCGTCATGATAATATCCGCAAACGCACAAGTCGGTGATGCTGCAAAAATTCCCATCGACCCACGCGTAATCGTGATGTGTTCCGCACCAAGGTGGCTAGTTGGTAAACAGCTCAGGGCTGGCGAAGCATCTTCAATCTCAAGATACGTCAGCGTTGCCTTGCCAGTCGGCGTCACGCTAATGCCATGCCACACTTGGTTGAGTGGGTGTAGTTCATTGGTTTGCAGCGTAATCGGCTGCACGGGCGTGCCCACAGCGTTTAGAGTGCCGGCAACCACCAGCGAGGAAAATTCATGAAAAAATAAATGAGTACCAGGGCTGATCGTCAGGGTGACACCCTCAGCCACCTGCGTTGGGTGGGTGATGAGCACGGGATTATCTGCCGGCTTCAGCGTGCGTGACGCCGCAATAGTCGTTGGCAAAAAAGTGCCCTCACTTAAACGAGGTGTATGCCGCGCCAGCTCAGCTTCAAACGTGGGCAGCAATAAGCGCGTGGTCCATGTGGGTCCAGAGGAGCGCTCAAATTGAATAAATACAGGCACCAGGAGTAAGCCGGCGGTTAACACTAAGGCAGCCAACCATTTCATATGGTAGTAGTGTACGCGGATTTTAATGGTAATGAGAAACAATAAATTCAAAGAGCGAAGCATATTTATACTGCTCTTCCCCGGGTGACAGCACGGGGGGACGCCAAAATCTGAGGAGCACTAAGGCTGGGCGACTGCGGCCGGAAGATTTGGAGGGGCACCCGTGCTGGCAGGACCCGGGACCAAGTACGCGTAGAGAAAGTTTCTTGCGTCAACTGTAGACATGAGAAGGTAACCGCCGAGGAGAAGTGTCGTCGTGAAACCACACAGTCCGATCTGGACGAAAACCCCACAAAAGCAATGTCTACAGTTGACGAAAGAACCTCCAAGCCTACTGGCAGGCTGCAGTACTGTCAATAAACCGGGCAGGCAGCGCCCAAGAAAGCTACCTGGTATACTAAAAAAACTATGGCAATTGAAGAGGCAACCACATCTATTATTACTCCCGAGGCGATCGCCGATGATACGGCGCTGGAGACAACGCTGCGCCCACAGTATTTACAGGATTTCATTGGCCAGGAGCCGCTCAAGGCATCGTTGCAAGTTTTTTTACATGCCGCTAAGGAACGCAACGAAAGCCTAGAACATGTGCTCTTAGCCGGACCGCCCGGCTTAGGTAAAACGAGCTTGGCTCAAATTGTTGCCAGAGAATTAGGCACGAATATTAGGGTCACGAGCGGGCCGGCGCTAACTAAAATTGCTGACTTAGCCGGCATTCTCACCAACCTACAAGAAGGTGACGTGCTATTTATTGATGAGATGCATCGCTTACAGCGAGCAGTGGAAGAAGTGTTGTACCCAGTCATGGAAGATTTTTCTTTAGACCTCGTTGTGGGCCAAGGCCCCGGGGCAAAAATTCTAAAACTAGATTTACCGCACTTTACGTTAGTGGGCGCCACCACTCGTGTAGGTATGTTGGGCGCCCCGCTACGGGATCGGTTTGGCATGACCTACCGACTGTCGTTCTACAGCCAAGAGGAAATGCACCAAATTATTGAGCGTTCCGCTGCCCTACTCCAAGTCACGATTGAGCCAGACGCCATTAATGAAATCGCGTCACGCTGCCGTCACACGCCGCGTATTGCCAATCGCTTACTCAAACGCACCCGTGACTTTGCTCAGGTAAAGCGCCAAAGCGTAATCACGCGAGCTGTGGCTCGTGACGCCCTGCGGTTATTAGAAGTGGATGAGCGCGGGCTTGATGTTATTGATCGCAAGGTTTTGGAAATTATGGCCGCACAATTTGAAGGCGGCCCGGTCGGTTTACAAACCTTGGCGGCCGTAACGGCCGAAGAAGAGCGCACGCTCGAAGAAGTGGTCGAGCCATTTTTACTGCAGTGTGGTTTTGTGCAGCGTACCCCGCGCGGACGCATTGTTACCCCAGCCGGCTTTGCGCACCTAGAAGGCGTGCGCGAGGCTAAGTAAGAGTATTAACAGATGGCTGCCGTACTCACCGCTCCCAACGGCATCACCCTGTTTCGCCTAGTCTTATTTGGTGTCTTTATTTGGCTAGCGCTGCAGGCTCGCTTATCGGCGGCGATGCTAGTATTTGCTGTCGCCTGGGGGCTCGATGTCCTAGATGGGTACATAGCGCGGCGCTGGCACCAAGCCACCGCGTTCGGTTTTGTATTTGATAAAGTAGTTGACCGCCTCATTTTAGTTGGCGGCGGTGTGGTGTTAATTGCCACTGGCTACCTGGCGCCGCTTATTGGGTTGCTTTTCATTAAAGATATTATTTGTTTTCCGGCCATGCTGTGGGAAGTAGCGCGCCGACAAAAAGTAAGCGATTTAGGTATGGCTGGTAAAATATTTGCTCTGCTGCAAGGCCTAGCGTTGTTATGGTTAGTTTTAGTGGGCACATATTCCTTAGTTATTACTATTCCCTTGAGCATCACCGGCGTTATCATCGGCGCGCAATATTGGCAACGTGTTAGACGCCAATAAAAAAACCACCAGACATATCTAGTGGGTTAGCCGGCGACCGCGACGGGCGCTTGGCTTCGTGTTTTCTCAAGTGTGACGCCGTTACCAGGCTTATTATATTCAATACGGGTCATAAATGAGCGCATCAGTAACAGGCCTCGGCCGGAAGCAATTTCTAGCCGATCATCATCTGTGCAATCGGGCACAGCTTCAAGATCAAATCCAACCCCTTCATCTTTAACCGTAACCGTAAAGGTCGTCGGAGTAAGTAGGCAGACGACATTAATTTGTTTGCGGGGGTTTGATTGGTTGCCATGTTTAAGCGCGTTCATTAGGGCTTCTTCCATTGCTAAATGAACAGCAAAAACATCGTGTTCGATCCAGTCTTGTTCGCGTAGCTTAGCCAAAGTTTCATCAAGGACTCGGCGGCACTCAGTCGCCACGCTAGGAATAAAGTAACGACACTGCCAAGGAAATTCTTCGGTTGACATGGGGTGCGCCCTTCATAGATTGGCAAAGAACTTGCCGGATGGGGGAGGTGGAATGGCCGCTAGGGATCATAAAAATCATACGCCGTATGAAGAAATTGTCAAGGTTTTCCACAGGTGTGGAAAAATTAATCTACTATCACCTACGCGTAGTGCTAACCTATAAAGTACTCCCAAAAACAAACACCAAAAGCTATGTGCAAGCACTACCCAGGAGGGGGTAGGCGATCACCACTCACGGCGACCGTACTGATGGTCGTTATTTTTTTTGCTACGGCAGCACCCGTGCAGGCGGCCGTTCCAACCGTACTGATCAACGAAATAATGTGGGATGAAACCGAATACATTGAGCTTAAAAACACCACGGACGAAGAGATCCAATTAAGTAATTGGAATCTTACCCGCCAACAAGCTGGTAGCACCGCCAAGGCAATTGTTACTTTTGCCGCCGGTGATGCCATCGCCGCCCAAGGCTATTTCTTAATTGAAAAAAATGACAGTGCGTCGGAGTTTGTGGCTAACAAAACTGTTTCCGCCTTAACGTTAGTTAACACCGGCGAGCTTTTAGTACTGACCAATAATGAAGGCGCCATTGTTGATAGCGCCAATCAACTGGGGATGTGGTATGCAGGCGAAAACACGGACGCTGGTGTAGCCATGGAGCGCACAACGAGTACTGACGGGACACTGGTCAGTAGTTGGCACACGGCCACCACTGCTAACAGCGGGAGAGAAGGCACGCCGGGTATGGCAAATAGTGTGCCGGCCATAAACACGCCACCGCAAGCGGTGCTACAAGGGCCAACCACCGGAAAAGTGAAAGAAACACTATCATTTAACGCCGAGGATTCAACCGATCCCGAAAACGATGAGCTGACGTTCGCGTGGTCGTTTGGCGAAGGCTCCGCCGTAACTGGCAGTGAGGCCACCCATGTGTACACCGCTGCCGGTACGTACACCGTCAGGCTTACCGTATCGGACGGCGAGCACGAAACCGAAGCCACGCGTACGGTCAGCGTCACTGTCCCCGAATATTCCAGCGCCATCATTATTAATGAGATACTACCTAATCCTGTCGGTTCCGACACGGCCAATGAATTCATTGAACTACGTAACACTAGCGATACAACCATTGATATCAGCGGTTGGCAGCTAGACGACGCCTCTGGTGGTAGTACGCCGTATGCCATACCGTCAGGCACCACGTTGTCCGCCAACGGCATTGCCGTGTGGTATCGATCCGAAACAAAAATAGCGCTGAATAATGACGCCGATAGCGCTCGCCTGCTCGATCCTTTCGGTGCTACCAAGGCCACAGCAACGTACGCCAAGACTTTAGCCGAAGGTCATTCCTATAACCTACCCCCAACAGCCCAAGCCGGCGCTAGCAATTATGCCGTCAGCACCACGTCCACCCCCGGTCGCGCCAATACCATTACGGCACCAGTCAGCGATGACGATGAAGAGGACGAGGAAGAAGCGAGCGAGGCGACAATAAAAAGTACTAGTCAAGCAGGAAAAGTCGCTGGCAGTAAGGTTGTGAGCATACCGTTAACCGATGTGCGCGAAGAGGAGCCAGGCACCACCATTCAAACTGAAGGAATAGTGAGTGCGCCACCGGGCGTACTAGGTAAAAACATCTTTTATGTGGCCGGTTCCGGTATCCAGGTCTATGCCTCGAGTGGAGATTTCCCGGCCATTAAACTGGGCGATACGGTACAGCTAACGGGCGAGCTATCCAGTAACCGCGGCGAAGCTCGCCTAAAAATAGCCGACACCGATGCGATTAAAAAAACCAAATCAGCTGCGCCACCAATACCACACCAAGTGGCCACCGGCGAAATTGATGAAGCTTGGGAGGGGAGTCTGGTGATTATACAAGGCCACGTCACCGAAACATCGGGCGACACCTTTTTTGTGGATGACGATAGTGGGGAAGTAAAAGTCGCCGTCCTGACCGCCACTCACATTGATAAGCCAAAAATGAAAAAAGGTGATGCCGTAACTATTACGGGCATTGTGTCAGAAACCACCACCGGCTATCGCGTGTTGCCACGATTTCAAGAAGATATTCGCTTGGGCCTTGTCGCCGGGCTCACCAGCTTTCCGGCCACGGGCGCAGCGCGGCAGTGGGTTGACGTGGCAACGCTGTTTGCCGCCGGCCTAATCGTGCTTGCCCTGTATCGTCGCGAACCACTGTTGAGGGCAAGAATTAGGATGTAGGACAATAGCTTCTTAGTTAGTAGCGAAGCAGAAAAGTAGGGTAGCTAGTTTATTCGCTTACCTACTTGCTCATCCGCTGGCTGGCTTATATGCTGACCCGCTTGCTAACTTATTCGTTAGTTCTTGTATACTAACTCCAATGACTTCCGCTCAAGCAAAAACCAAACAGCCACACGTTGTTGTGCTCGGTGGTGGCAACGGCACGTCGCGCTTACTCCAAGCATTAGTGCCCCTGTTGAACAAGGGTAAACTTGGCTCGCTACATGCCCTAGTGCAAATGTCCGATGATGGTGGTTCCACTGGTCGTTTGCGCGAGCAGTATGGCGTAGCGGCCGCCGGCGATTTAACCCGTTGTTTATTAGCGCTGTCTAACTTGCGGGGGGATATTCGCGGCGATGAGTTTTTGCGGGCGATGGAGTATCGATTTCCCGGTGGTGATTTCGGCGGCCACACCTTACGTAATATTTTCCTGACAGCATTGGAAATGACCAGCGACATTGACACGGCCCTAGCCACCATGGCGCGGGTGTTACAGGTCCCTAAGTATGCTGGCGTTGTACCCACTACCCTTACCACTGTCACCGCTCAGGCGATTATTACATTCGATGGCAGCCGCAACTTATTAGGTGAAGGGGAGCATTCCATCGCTCATCGCGTTAATATGCAAGCCGATCCAAGCTGGAAACCCGGTGCCGTCACCGTCACCTTTGCCGAAGGCGATGTGCCGTTAAACCCACGCGCGCAAGAAATTTTAGAGCAAGCGACTCATATTATTGTGGCGCCAGGCCACACCTTTGGCACGATTCTGCCAACCTTAGCCTTGCCAGCTTTAGGGCGAGCCGTAAAAGTCAGTAAGGCGCAGTTGATAGTAGTAATGACCTTGCTCACGACACCTCGGCAAACAATTGGGTGGAGTGGTGAAGATTTTGTCCGCGTGTATGAATCATATTTGGGACGCCCCGCCCAGGTAGTAATTGGCAACGATACGCCACTCGCCGAGATCCTATTAGTCGATGGCCAAGAATGGGTCTTGTTTAAAGATGGTGAGCACGACTATCAACTAATTAAGCAAAAGGTGGTCAGTACAGAGCTTCAAGGCAAGCAAACCGGCGATGTCGTGCCGCGCGCTGTCGTGATTCATGACCCGGCCGTCATGCGAGAAATTTTAGGCAACCTCATCACCCGAACCTAACCAATTTAAGAGCGGCGCCACTTCCTGGTATAGTGAAGGGTACTTACCTTGTAGTGTTGTTCCATGCCCGCTGGCGACGAAGGCGAATTAAAAAAAGATATGCAGGCGCGCTTGGGCGTGCTATCCAGCGAGCAAGAAGAGCGTCTGGCCCGGCAACGAGCTGAAAGTTTAGGCCTAGCTTACATTAGTTTGTACGCCTACCCCACTGATGCGGACGTATTGGAATTAATTCCTCGCACACTTGCCCAACAAGCCAGCGCCGTGTTGTTTTATCGCCAAGGGCAAGACGTGCGGATTGGTGCCGTGAATCCAGGGTTACCGGAGTTTGCTAAGTTTGTGGCACAAGTGAAACAGACGATTGGCTCACCTCCGCAGGTGTATATTATTTCTCATCGGAGCTTAGCCGCGGCGCTGTCGCGGTACCGTCGGGAGGAGCATGTAGTGGCCATTCCTCAAAACGAAATGCGCGTCGCCGGCAAATCATTGTCTGAATTTGAAGCCACCATAAATGATTTACGTGCCCTGGGTCAGCACATTGCCACCTTACCGCCGACGGAAGTGTTAACCACGGTGGTGTCGGGCGCGGTGAAATTAGGGGCCTCAGATATTCACATTGAGCCGAAAGAAAAAGAAGCGCGGCTGCGCTATCGCATCGACGGGGTGCTGCAAGATATTACGTCGTTTGAGCTAGCTGGTTGGAAGTTGCTACTGTCGCGCGTGAAAGTGCTATCTAAGTTAAAGCTCAATGTGCACGCTACCCCGCAAGACGGCAGTTTTGTGTTGCGCGTAGATAAAAAAACCTACGACATGCGCGTGTCTATTTTGCCCGGTGGTGACGGTGAAAACATTGTGGTGCGTCTGCTGGATCGAGAGTCCGAAGCTGTGCGCTTAACTGACTTAGGTATGAAAGAGCGGGACTACCAGGTCATTCGTGACGAATTGAAAAAAAGTAACGGCATGATTTTAACCACCGGCCCCACTGGCTCGGGTAAGACCACCACCCTGGCCTCGTTCGTTAGTGAAATGAATTCGCCAGAACTTAAAATTATTACCCTGGAAGATCCGATCGAATACCGCCTGCCAGGCGTGGAGCAAACCCAAATCGACGCTGACGCCGGGTACACATTTGCCAAAGGCTTGCGCGCCATTTTACGCCAAGACCCCGATGTTATTCTGGTGGGTGAAATGCGCGATGCCGAAACGGCTGAAACGGCGATGCACGCCGCCCTAACCGGCCACTTAGTTTTTTCTACCCTACATACCAACGATGCTCCCGGTGCCATTCCGCGCTTAATCGACATGGGCATCAAGCCTTTTATTATTGCCCCGGCCGTTAACGCTGTTATTGCCCAGCGCTTGGTGCGCATTGTCTGCGCTAAGTGCGCCCAGGAGTACCGCCCTGATCAAACCACTCGCCAAAAAATAAAAGAAGTCATGCGCGGTCTACTTCCAGTTCTCTTTAATCCGCGCGTGCTGGATGATCCGGCGCTCACTTTTAAGAAAGCTATCGGCTGCGCGCACTGCGCCAACACTGGCTACAAAGGCCGCAAAGGCTTATTCGAAATTTTTGTGGTGAGCGGCGAGGTAGAAGAGTTAGTGTTGCAAGCCGCCAGCGGTAACGCCATTCGCGCCGCCGCGCAGCGAGCCGGCATGACCACCATTGCCCAAGATGGCTACCTGAAAGTGATTGCTCAAATTACTACCGTGGAAGAAATAGAACGCACGACGAGTGAGTAGGCAAGCCAGCAAGCGAATTTCCTATCTTCCTAACTCCTATTATTACGGTAATATTGAGCGGACTTTTTCTAGTGCTTCTTGCTCGGCGCTTTCTAGGCTGGAGCCCGGAATTCTGACGTGCAGTAAGCCGTTGTCGCGCTTGGCCGACAAAATAGTTTGAATTTCTTGGCGGCGTTGCCATAGTCCTTTGCCCAGCAGTAAATACATGGTGTACACCCCGTGGTCTTCGTGCAGAATAAAGGCAGCGTTAAACCCAGCAATGTTATTAGCTAGTTCCCGCATGGCGGCCGGCACGTGATCCACGCTGGCGCCGCTATCTTGGAAATCCACTGGACGCAAAATGCTCCAGAAGAGCTGCATGTGTTCGTCGTAGCGCAAACGCGCGTACAGGCGACCAGCTAGTTTAATTAAGTGGAGCGGTTTGGTTTTGACTAAGTGCTGAATTACTGCTTCCCGGTCGGCGTCCGCTTCCATTAATTTAGACGCAATCTGAAACGACCGTGGTGTGGTGGATGGTTTTTGAAACGAATCTGTCCCGGCCACAATGCCCGCATACAACGCCGTTGCCATGGCGGTGTCCAGCAAACCATTAAAGGTGTTGGTAATAAATTCATACGTCACTTCCGCAATGGAGCCTGCCGTAATATCCACGATGTTAACCGTCCCGTAGTGTTCGTTATCTGCCCGGTGGTCGATATTAATAATGGGGGTGTTGTAGAAAAAGTCCGTGTGGTCTGTAAAGATTTTGCCTAATGCTTCCAGGTCCGCCGCCCCGAAAATAACGGCCACGTCATACGGCAACGTACGCACTACTGTTTCCACTTGGTCGCGGGTAATGGTTAAACCACTGGGCAGCGTCACGTGCAAACGGATGCCGCCTTGCAGCGGTTCTTGGCGCATGGCTTCAATTGCTGTTGGCCCGGCAATATCAATCACTACATCTGTTTGCTCACGCGGGTGCATGCTGACCTGGGAAGAGCCGGGTAAAAACTGGAGCAAGCTGGGTACATGGGAGGGGCTGACTTCATCCACGCCGTCTTCTTTGAGCGGTTGCAACGCCAGGTACAACGCTACCATCGAGGCAAAGGCATCGGCCGATGTTTTTTCGGGCACTAGTAACAACACGCGAGAGGCGCGCTCGATGATTTTGTGGGCTTGTTGTAGCTCAGGCAACGCCATAAAAAAAATGAGCTAGGAATACAGAGAGCGTCGTCACGTTCAGGAATTTCATAAATCTATTTATGGTAGAGGCAAACGGTAGGTAAGGGAATTGTGGATATGGGGATAAGCGGCCGCTAACAATGATGCTTAGCTAAATAAAAAGAGATATTTCCCGGGAGACAGCACGGGGGGACGCCAAAATCTGAGGAGCACTAAGGCTGGGCGTCTGCGGCCGGAAGATTTGGAGGGGCACCCGTGCTGGCAGGACCCGGTAACACTGGTGACTTATTTTATTTCGCACTACGCTTAAGGCCATGACTCTTTTTGATGTGGCAGTCTTAGGCACCATTCAGGGCCTCACCGAGTTTTTACCAGTAAGTTCCAAAGGACATTTATTAGCCGCCCGCTACCTCTTTGGTATCGATGATACCGGCGGGTTAGCCTTTGATGCGTTTTTGCACTTAGGCACGTTAGTAGCCGTCATTGTGTACTACTGGCCGGTGTGGGTAGGCATGCTTCGCGCTGTCTTTAAAAATGACGAGGAGGGAAAGAGCAAACGAAAATTATTTGCTAAGTTATGTATCGCCACTATCCCCGCCGCGCTTTTAGGTTTTCTGTTTGAAGATATATTGACCGGCTATTTGCGCAACCCACACCTGCTAGTCGGTGGGTTTATTTTTACTGCGCTTGTCCTGGCGCTTTTCGATCATTTTGCTCGCCGACAAGCGACCATCGCGCGCGCCGGGTATAAAGACGCGCTACTCATTGGCGTGGCTCAAGTACTCGCGTTACTACCGGGGGTTTCACGCTCAGGCATGACTATGGCCGCTGGCCGGGCGCGCGGGTTATCACGTGAACAGGCTGCCACGTTTTCGTTTCTCATGTCGGCACCCATTATTGCCGGCACGGGGTTACACAGCCTCTCCTCACTACTGCAGCTAACTAGCTTGCCGCCAGGGTACTTGCTTACTGGCTTCATAACATCCTGCCTGTGCGGGCTATTTGCGATTGATATATTACTGCGTATAGTGAAGCGCGCCTCGTATACGCCGTTTATTATTTATTTAATCATTATGGCGGGGATGGTTTTCTATGTCATCCGGTGAGAAAAAAATTGCTAGCTTAGATGAAATGCGCATGTATGCACACGACTTAACGCGTGAGCTACAAGGCGGACAAATTTTGCTGCTGCGCGGTGAGCTAGGGGCTGGTAAAACCACCTTAGTGCAAGGCATTGCTGCTGCCTTAGGTGTAGCCGCTGATTTAACCTCACCGACGTTTACCATTATGGGCGAGTACGCTGCCACTTTGCATCCCACCATTACCCGGCTGGTCCATTTGGACCTCTATCGTTTAACTGCTGAGCAGGCACAACAAGATGCATTGATCGATGAAGTTATAAGCGATGCTACCGAACCAGCCACCATAACCATCATTGAATGGGCTGATCGTTTAGGCGACAAAATTCCCATTACGGCACGACAATTACTATTGCGTCACGGTGATACGCCGCAAGAGCGCATCATTTCACTTGAAGGGTAGCGCGCCTCGTATGTCTGCCAGCCAAAAACTTGCCTTAATCGATGCCCACGCCTTAATTCATCGGGCGTATCACGCGTTACCACCAATGAGTACAGCGGCTGGGCTACCCACCAATGCGGTGTACGGTTTTACGGCCATGCTGCTCAAAGTTATTACCGTACTGAAGCCAACCCACATTGTGGCTGCGTTTGATATGAAGGGGCCCACGTTCCGCCATGAGCAGTTTAAAGACTACAAAGCGCACCGCCCCAAAGCTGACGACGATCTGGTGGCCCAATTTGAAGTCGTGCATGACCTGGTGCGCGCTTTTAATATTCCAATCCTAGAGAAAAAAGGCTTCGAGGCCGACGACATTATTGGTACCCTCACCGCCATTGCCCCCGCTGCTGCCAAAAAAATTATCGTTACCGGTGACATGGATGCGTTGCAGTTAGTTGACCCCACCACTACCGTGGTCACATTAAAACGAGGGGCAACGGACACCATTACCTACACCGAAGCAATGGTCCAAGAGCGTTTTGGTTTTCCACCAAGTTTACTCATTGATTACAAAGGGTTACGTGGTGACCCCAGCGACAATATTCCAGGGGTGGCCGGTATTGGTGAAAAAACAGCCCAAGAATTAGTCAGTAAGTTTGGGGCGATTGAAAACATTTACAAACATCTCGATGAATTAGCTCCACGGGTGCAAACTCGGCTCAAGGGACAAAAAACCAAAGCCCTCGAAAGTCGGTGGTTAGCGACGATTAAACGCGACGTCCCTCTCAAGTTTAATATCGCCGACGCTCAGCTGGACGACTACGATGTCGCGGCCGTACAAGAGTTGTTTGCCAAGCTGGAATTCAAAGCCTTTTTACAGCGCCTGCCTAAGAGTTCTCGTAAGGGAGGCCAAGGGTCACTACTGGCTGGCGTGGTTGATGCACCGCCACCTCGTCCGATGCCCCCGCACTACCATCTGGTCGAAACTGACGTGCAGGCAGCAGCACTCAAGCAGCAGTTACAGCAAGTAAAGCTGATTGCCTTTGATACCGAAACCGAGCGCTTAGGCGCCCGGACTGAACCAATTGTAGGTATGAGCTTTGCCGCTACCATCAAGGGCAAGCGAGAGGCCTGGTACGTGCCGGTGAATCGAACATCAGTCAAAGCCTGGCAGGATGTTTTAGAAAATCCAGCCATCGCCAAAGTGGGGCATAACATTAAATACGATTACGGCGTGCTGAAGCAGTCGGGTATTACCTTGGGCCCCATTGTTTCCGACACCATGATTGCCAGCTATCTATTAAATCCCGATGGCCGCGCCTACAACTTAGATGCGTTAGCGGAGCAGGAATTGCAGCACCAAACCATCCCGATCACAGAATTAATCGGCGTGGGCCGCGAGCAGAAAAAGATGTCAGCCGTGCCACTGCCACTGATTGCCGTGTATGCCGCCGAAGATGCAGAGGTGACGTTGCGACTACATGAAATATTCGATCCTAAAATAAAAAGTGAGGGACTCACCCGAGTACTTGAAGAATTGGAGGTACCGTTAATTCCCGTGTTAGCCCACATGGAAGTAACCGGCATTAAAGTCGACACGGCGCTACTGCAAAAACTAGGCCAGCGAATGGCCAAGCGGATTATTAAACTTAAAAAAGATATCTGGGCCAGCGCCGGTGAGGAATTCAATATTAATTCCACCCTGCAGCTCCGCCGCATTTTATATGAAAAATTACTCATTCCAACCGATGGCCTAGCCCGCACCCAAACCGGGTATTCTACGGCCGCTGCTGAGTTGGAAAAAATTAGAAAGCTACACCCCATTATTGAATTACTAGAGGAGTACCGCGAGTTAACGAAGCTGCTTAACACCTACATTGAAACCTTGCCGCAGTTAGTCGATCCCAAAACTGGGCGGATTTACACCTCATTTAATCAGACCATCGCGGCCACGGGACGTCTGTCGTCCACTAATCCCAACCTGCAGAACATTCCGGCACGCACCGAGTTGGGGCAAGAAATTAGAGCTGCCTTTGTGGCTGAAGCAGGCAAGGTGTTAATCAAGGCTGATTATTCCCAGCTAGAGCTACGCATTGCCGCCCACATTTCCCAGGATGAAAAAATGGTCGCCGCGTTTCGAGCTGGCGAAGATATTCATCGGGCTACCGCCGCGTGGGTGTACGGCATTGCGCCGGCGGAAGTTACTGATGCCCAGCGACGCGAAGCCAAAACCCTTAACTTCGGCGTGCTGTATGGCATGGGCGCTCGCAAGTTCGCTCAAACTTCTGGCTTAAGTGTGGAGCAGGCCCGGTCATTCATTGAGCGGTACCAAAATCAATATGCCGGTATCACTAAGTTGGTTGCCGCCACCATTGATCAAGCCCAGCAGCTCGGGTTTGTAGAAACGCTCTTTGGTCGCCGCCGGTACCTTCCCGAAATTAAAGCCCGTTCACCGCAAGTTCGTTCGCAGGCAGAGCGGATTGCTTTTAACTTTCCCATTCAGGGCACCGAAGCCGACATTCTAAAGAAGGCGATGATTGAGCTGCACGCGTTTTTACAGCAGCATCACCCCCACGCCGCTATGGTACTAACAGTTCACGATGAATTAGTGTGTGAGGCGCCGCAGGCTGAAGCAGCAGCTGTCGCCGCCGCTATGAAAAAAATCATGGAAGGGGTTATTACTCTGGACGTCCCCTTAGTGGTAGATGTGGCGCAGGGCCTCAACTGGCGCGACACTGAGGCGGTGTAACTATTGTGCGCAATCATTAAAGGCGCGGACCTGCTGATTGTACGTCGTAATAGTTGATTGCAGGCGAGCCTGATCCATCTTCAGGGCGGTAACATCCGCATTGAATTGCAGTTGAGCTGCTTCTAGTTTTTGCGCGTCGCTCGTATATGTTTTTTCTTGTGCCCGCGCCTCGCGCAGCAGCGCTTCGCCCTGAGCTTGTAGCTCTTTGCCATTATCCCACTGTGGTTGGGCTTGCTGCGACGAACCCGTTTCCTCATAAATACGATTACCCTCCGCAATTTCCGCATTGCCCGCCGCCGTACTCTCTTGAGCTTGAATAAAGGTTTGCTCGATTTCCTGGCGCCTGCTCGCTAGTGTACTAGCTTGAGCGGTAAGGTCTTGGCTGCGCGCAGGCAGAGCTGCTTCGCTTGTAGTGATGCTTTCCTTCAGTGATTCAATCGTGGCTGCCAATGGAGCGTCAGGTGCAGGGCATGCGCTGGCCGGTAAGGCAAAGGTTTGCACCGCCAGCCAGGTGCGTCGGTCTTCGAAAGTATCAAGGCCAACGGCTATGCCAATCTCGGTAAAGCCAGGGTGCAAAATATTGGCGCGATGGCCAGGGCTATCCATCCAGGCTTGGACTAAGTCAGCATCATCTTTAAAATTACCCAGCGCTAAATTTTCACCCACGCGAATGTACTGGTATCCCACCCCTTCCACCCAGTCGGCCGGCCCTTTGCCATCGGGCCCTTCATGTTCAAAATATTGTTGTGCAAACATATCCTGCAACTTGGCGCGCGCCGCTTGATTGAGTGTTTCATTAGCGTCAAGTGTGGCCTGGTTGTTTTCTTGTCGCTGTCTGTTTGTTTCGGCGAACACCCCCGTTACCGTTAATGTTCCACCTGGTTCCGTTAACTCTCCGCGCAGCGGTGGCGGTGTAATAACTTCGCCCTTGTACTCAAGTGTTTCTTGTAGTTCGCGCAAAACATCCGGGGAGCGCCACTGAATGTATTCCCATGCGCCAATGACAAGCACTCCAGCCAGGATATACAGCCCAATACGAAAGCGAAGACCCATAGAGCCACTATACTAGGCTAGCGACAAAATAACTCAAGGAGTATTGGCAATGCTGACTGAGATAGCGCCGGTAGAAATGCTGCCATCATTGGTATTGCCAGCGGCCGAGTTGTTACCGGTATTAGCCGTGACGTCGACCGTATTAGTAGTGGTCGTCTGGTTGGTTTCAGTTACTACGCAGGTATGCTCAACATCCAAAGAGTTGGTGTTAGTTGAACCAGGTCCCGTATTCACATTTTGAAAATGAGTGGTAACGCTTAGGTCGCACGGGCCGGGCGATACGGTTGGCGTTGCGCTGGGACTTAGTGTCGGCGATGGGGTAGGACTTGAATTTGGGGTAGAGCTTGGTGTTGGCGATAGCGTGGGAGTAGGGAATGCGGCTGCTGCACTAATCGTCGCCAGGCCACTGACGGTATTAGTATTCAGTAACGCATACGCTAGTGGTGCCGTGGTAAGTAGAGCAATAGCCAGCGCCCCACCCCACGCCAAGCTGGGCCGCAGTCGGCGGACTCGAGGCATAGTCCGCCAGGTGGTCAACACCGTGCGCAGTTCATGCAAAACAACGAGGGTAGCGGGGAGCAAAATACCAAAAGCAAACCCAAGCCGGGTGCGCAACGCCGCCACAACGTAGCCCGCATAGGGAACAGCAAACGTCTGCCGGCCCAGTACCTGCCCGCCAGCTACTAACTGCGGATCAACAATCGGATTCGCATCGCCTTTTGTGGCAAAAAATAATCCATCGGAAGTAGCTATGCGCTCAACAATACGATGGGTGATAATCCCTGCCGACGCGCGAAACGCAATCACGTTACCTGTAGCCAGCGCCTCGGCTGCAACGGGCTCAATACCAATAATTGCTCCGGTGGGAATAGCGGGCGACATACTACCCGAAATAACGGTAAACAGCCGCTGCGTGCGAGTAATCGAAAACAAACCAATACTAGTAACTAACAACAACGCAACTAACAAAGTTGGCACAATCGATTGAAAAACAGTGGCGTAGCGCCGCGTTATTACTGGTGATTGATGGCGAGCACCTAAAGGGCTGACAGACACCCCATGCACAACCACCTGGTGGTGGGGAGCGCGGGGAGAAAGAAGGCTGTCTACGGAATGGGACATAATTTCAACTGCTCAGCGACAAAGCGCGCTGGCGCCTTGTCTGCTGAAAAGCCGAAGCAACCTACTAGCTAGACTATGGAGCTGGCGATTCAAGAACCTGTTGGCCGCTAAAGAGCGCGTCAAACTGAACGCTGTCGCCCTCGGCGATGCTGGTGGAATCCAACGTCACGGTCATGGTGCACTGAGCTTGGTTGGTGCTGCTGTCAGCGCCTAATACGGCTGGGCCGCCATTTTGATCAAATGGTTTCTTGGTGCTAGCCGCAGTCGTCCAAGTCGACAGGCTTTGCTGAAGCGTGTCGCCATCGTTCACGGAATTGATTACATCGCATGCAAATTGAACTTTCATTTTTGAGTCCAAGTCGGTGTCGTCGCTGGTTATATTGCCGCCGTCATGCTGATAAAGATAATCAGCCAAATCAGCAAAAAGATGCAGCTCAACATCTTGCGTGGTTTTATTCTGGAGCCAGAATTTAAATTCTCGTGTGTCGCCCGGTACCATGCCAGCCGCGTTGAACGCATCCGGCAATGTGGTGGCATATGTGCCTGGTGTGTTACTGACGTCAGCCGCAATTTCTAAAATATCGCCGGTGGCCACCGAGAAGTCGTTGCCAGCTGCCGTTACATTATTAGTTTGCAGCAACGCGCTTGAAGCTGCTGCCACAGTAGCTAATACCGCAAAGATCACCGCCCCGCTCAGCAGCAGCCGAGCGTAGGGTTGGAGGTGAGTAATAGTCATACATACTCACCTCCTCTCAACAAAAAGTCTTCAGGCCAGCTAGTAACCAACATGTCTTAAGGGGCAGCAAAACAAACCAAAGAATAAACTCCCCCGTATTCCCCCAAGAATTACCTCTGTAACATACCGCAGGCGTGGTGGCCCGCAAAGGTTATTTTGGGGGCCGACAAAACGCTGTGTTGCCACTATTTTTTGGCAGCTGGTTATTGGTAGTTGCCTAGGCCCAGTGTTACACTAGTGAGGCAGGCGGAACACTTCCGCCCATAACTTTCTGTAAGGAGGTGAGTGTAATGCTACAAAAACTATCAATGATTTTCGGAGTGGTTTTCTTACTCATCGGCGTGCTCGGATTCGTTCCCGGCATTACCACTAACGAACAGTTGCTCGGTATCTTCCACGTCAATGCCGTGCATAACATTATTCATCTCGTATCCGGTGCAGTTGCGCTGTGGGCTGGGTTTACCAGCGCCAAAGCGGCCAAGATGTACTTCCAGATTTTTGGTGTCATCTATGCCTTAGTGACCGTGCTCGGATTCTTCACGGGTGAAGGATTAATCGTAGGCCTCGTCGCCAATAACATGGCCGACGTCGTTCTACACTTAGTGATTGCCGTAGTCGCGCTGTATGCCGGCTTTGGTATGAAGGCACCGGCCGCATCAATGCCGATGTCTACCCCACCCGCCATGTAACATGGCCGAAGCTTAGACAGTAATAACGACGCGCTTAAACCCGCGTCGTTATTTATTGGTGTGAATAACTCAATCAATTTTTCAACAGCGAGTATGTTATCCACAGCTTGATGTGGATAACAGAGCTTGCGGGCCGAAGGGTATATGGTACGAAGGATACAGGTCGAAAAACGTGTTTATTTAGGGGGATAAACCTAAGGACACGATTTCCTTGGAGGGGGACCATCGATTAAACGCGAGTTTAATCATGTGACGAGTCAATCGTGTTTTTTGTTTACAAATTTACACATACTAACTGCATTCGAATGTTTAACGACTCAATGAGAGGAGGTGAGAACAGATGAAGAATACACTTCGCGCACTCTTTAGCGTATCTGTCCTCGCCTTACTTCTAGTCGCAACGCCAGTTTTGGCGGCTGAGGTTGATGTAACGGCGCAGAACACTACGACAGGTGCACTCTCGAACAATGACAACACGTATGATGTTGATCACGATGTAAATGTAGACATCGACAACGATGCTAACATCGACAACGACGCTGATGTTGACGCCGATTCCGGCGACAACGTTCAGGATTACAACACCAATGCCGGCGACTTGGAAACAGGTAGCCTAGATGTCACAGGAGAATGGGAGAACGCTGTCAATCAAGGCACCGGTCTCTGCGACTGTCCCATTTCCGACAGCGGTGTAGTAGTTGAAGGAGATTTCTCTAACGACACTACCGGCTACGACTCGGACAATACCAACGATCTCGACGTCGACGTCGACGTTGACGTAGATATTAATAACGATGCGGACATCGATAACAATCTCGATGTTGATCTTGACTCCGGCGATAACAGCCAGAGTTACAACACCAATGCCGGCAACCTCGCAACCGGGGATGCCACGCTGGAATTCATGATTGCCAACTGGGCTAACAACAGCTCAGGCTCAAACGATAGCGACGCCGCAGGCGTAGCCGTCAATGTGAGCGGTTCTAATGAAACCACCGGCGCTTTGTCGAACAACGACAATAGCTTTGATGTTGATGCCGACTACAACGTAGATGTCAACAACGATGCCGACGTCGATAACGACGTTGACGTAGATGTAGACACCGGCGGCAACTCGCAGGATTACAACACCAATGCTGGTGACTTGGAATCAGGCGACGCTGATGTAGTTCTGGGTATTGAAAACTCAGTCAACAACAGCAATTGCTGCCCGACACTCGGCAGCACTGTGGACGTCACGGCTGATTTCAGCAATGACACCACCGGCTACGACTCGGACAACACGAATAGCTTGGATGTAGATAGCGATGTAGACGTAGACATCAATAACGATGCCGACGTAGACAACAATATCGACGTTGATGCCGATACTGGCGATAACAGCCAGAGTTACAACACCAACGCAGGTTCCACCAAGACAGGTGATGTCACAATCCAACTGAATTTAAGTAATTCAGCTAACTCCAGCAACTAGTTTGCCGGTGGGATGAAGCATTATCGCTTCGTGAGGGGGAGGTACACTCGTGTGCCTCTCTCCATGAGGTGGTTTAATCCTCGTAAGCGACAACATTTGTATGAAGCATTTTAAAACCACAACTCGTCGATTAAGGCAGGGTATGGCTCTGACCGTCATGCTGACGTTGAATTTGATTACGCCACTCACTGCTGTGCAGGCACAAGAGGCCGTCAACGCTCAAGGCACGTGTACCGGCGCCAGTTGTACCCAAGGTTTTGACCAAGGGCTAAGCAACGGCGTGGAAGCCAGTAATACCAATACTGGTGCTGATTCCACCAATCAAAACGACGTCACCGCCATCGACACTACCACCACCGACGTTGATAATACGTCGAATACTAACACCGACGCTGCTGCCACCGCCAACAGCGGCAGCAATACGGCCAGTTCCAACAGTGATGCGAGCTCCATTGAAACTGGTGATGCCGGTATTGGGGTAACGCAAGTAATCAATGACAACACCACCGTCATAGGTGGCACCGCCGGCCTACAAGTATCCGGTTACGACGGAGATTACAACGGTGATTTAAACCTTGGTTTCGGCAGTGACACCGCCAACTTATTGAATACTGACGGCGGGGGATCGGTTCGCGCCACCAACGATACCACTGGCAGCAACTCCACCAATGACACTACCGTCACGACCACGACGGAGCAGATTAACGAAGTCCAAAACGACGGCGTAATCACTAATTTATTAGAGTTAGCTGCTCTCACCGGCCAAAACGAAGCCAGTATGAACACGGGCGATAGCACGATTACAACCGGCGACGCCAACGTGGCGGCTACCCTGGTGAATTTACTGAATACCACCGTCATTAACGGTAATCTTTGGGTTACCATTACCGACATTTTTGGTAATTTAAACGGCAACATTAACATCCCAGACTTTGCTGCCTGGTTTGCGTCCTATCAAGCACAAAGCCTCGCCGTGGATGCCGCTAACAACAACACCGGCGCTGATTCAACCAACCAGGTCAATGTGGGGCTAACCGATACCGAAACCACCACTGTTATTAACGACGCCGATATCAACACCACCGTCACGGCCAATGCGATTACTGGCCAAAACGATGCGCTGGGTAACACGGGCGGCGCTACTGTAACCACTGGTGATGCCACTGCCTCGGCCAGCAATGTCACGCTCGCTAACACTACTATCGAAGGCGGCAACTGGGGCATCTTTATTGTGAATGCCCTCAACGGCTGGCTGGGCTTCCTCGTTGGCGATAATGGCCAAGTCCAAGCGCTGTCGCAAGAAGAAACCCTGCAACACGTGCAGGCCCAGAATAGCAACACTGGCGCTGGCTCTGATAACACGGTTGATGTCGATCATACCCGCACCGTAACTGACACCGTAACGAACGACGGTACAATCACCAACGAAATTGTTGCGTCAGCCATTACTGGTCAAAACGACACGAACTTCAACACTGGCGCCACCACCGTTGATACCGGTAATGCCAACATTCAAGCCACCACCGTGAACATTGCCAATACAACAGTGAAGAACGGCTCGCTGTTTATCGCTGTGGTTAATGTCTTTGGCGATTGGTTTGGTGACTTGCTCTATGGTGGCACGTCAGTGGCCGCTACTACTGCCGCTAACGGAGCGGGCGTGCAGGTGGCCGCCGCCAACGACACTACCGGTGCTGACTCCACCAACGAAGTAGACGTGGATTACGATCGCAACCACACCACTCGCATCACCAACGATGCCGATATTGCCACAACGTTAAACGCGAACATTGATACCGGTGGCAACAACGCCAACCAAAATACCGGCGCCGCCCGCGTGACCACCGGCGATGGCTTCCTGGCCATGCACACCCGCACTGCCGCTAACTTAGTCGGCTTGGCCGGTGCCAGCAACCACGGTATCGATATTCTAGGCATGAACGACACCACTGGTGAAAATTCAGAGAACCGCATTCGAGCCAACATTAACGACACCCGCGTCATCGCTATCAATAACGATGCCAACGTCAGCACGGCACTCGGTTCAGCTGGCACCCCCGCGCAAGTGAACACCGGTGGCAACAACGCCAACATGAATACGCTTGGTGCCATGATTGTGACGGGTAATGCTTCCGCTGATGTGGCTATTCAAAATCTCGTCAACCAAGTCATCTTAAGCCTCGCCGGCCGCGGATATACCGCTGACGCGACTTTTGCCAACAACCTCACTGGTGCGCTTTCAACCAACACGGCCGACCTCACTATCATGCAGCGCACCTTGATTGATATTGTAAATCGCGGCTTAATCGACAATCTCATCAACTTACTCCTCAACACTGGTGGTAACGCCACTAATCAAAACACCGGCGAAGTTGTTATCTCAACCGGTGCCGGCTGTGTAGAAGTGAATGTAGACAACAACCTAAACCACACCAGTGGCGCCAAAAAAGCAGCAGGGGATGCGACGGTGAATGCTACCGGAAATAACAGCCTAACGGGATACGATTCAACCAACAGCACTGGTGTAACGGCGGGGCAACAAGCAGCAGTCAATGTCGGCAATATCAGTACCATCAACAATAACGGCCAGGTTGCTGGCACCACGGGCAACAACCAGCAAGACATGAACACCGGCGCCCCCATTACTACCTCTGGCAGTACCAGTGAGTGCCCTAAAATTGCCATGGCTCCGTCGCCTACACCTCCACCTGGTATTCCGAGCCCCACGCCTACACCCGGTCCGAGCGGCGGCGGAGAGCCAGGCGGTAATAGCGGTGGTGACCAAGGTCCCGACAAAGCCATGGGCGGTGGCGAAGCCAGTCCTCGGATTGCCGGTGTAACTACTACCAAACACCAGCCAACACTCTCTCAGGCTAAAGGCATCCTCAAGCGCTTTCCTGTCGCCGGTGGCGAAGGCTACGCCCGTCTGCTACCGGGGCACAAGCGCCTACCCTGGCAGGTCTTTATTATTGGCAGCATGGCGCTAATCGCGGCCGCCTGGTCATTTGATCGCAAAGCCAAAGCCAAACACCTCGGTTCCATCGTCTAGCCTAGCCCTCTCGCCAACTTGCGCCTCAACCGAGTGGTATGTTAAAAAATATAGTTATGAAACTTACCACTTGGTGGGCCAACCCACGCTCGCGGACGATACTCTTAAGCAGTGTGGCAGCCGTGGCAGTGCTTGGTGTTCTGGTCTGGGGCTTCTCACGCAACCAAGCGACCAAAACTGTGGCGGCAGCGTTTACTAATTTTGAAAAGGCTTCAACGTATCACGCTCGTGCCGAAATTACGGCTAGCCTGCCGGTACGTAGTAAAAATCGCGCCCGGCCATTTACGCGGGTGCAAGGTCGCGTCGAGGGTGATGTTCAGGAAAATAGTCAGGGCACACCAGAACTCACCGGCCAGCTCTACGGTGAATTACGTGGGTCAGGCTCACTCTTTTTCGCTGATGGCGACATTCGCATCGGCAATGAGGTTACCGCCTTTCGCCTAGAAAATTTACCAGTCTTCTTTAACCCGAGCCGCCGCCTCGTTAAAAAATGGACCCATGTCGATACGGCACTCTTAGCCACGCAAAACGGCAACGCCATCCGCGAAACACTAGGCGCCCTATTGGGTTCAGTTACTCCCGCTGGCAAAGAAAAAGTTGATGGCACGACGCTGAGCCGTTTTCGCGTGAAGCCAACGGCGGAACAAGAAGAAGCGCTGATTAAGGTGCTGCAAGATAGCGCCTCCGGTAATCCGGCCTGGAACATGGTGGCGCGTCTTACCAACAGTTTTGATATCAGCCAGTTGGATATGTATGTGGAACCTGGCTCCGAGGAGTTAAGGCGGATTGTAGCCGTCTTTGGCCGGCCCAACACCCAGGGACGCTTTATTCGCCGCGCTGTGATTGATGTGCGGCTATCTGACTACGGCAAAAAAGTTGAATTTGCTATCCCGGATAAGCAACTAACCGTCCAACCTGAAGTATTTGGCCAGCTCTTAGGCACCGGCGAAATTATCCCGCAGTAAAACCCACACCCTTCTAGCTTCAGGCTCTGCAGGCTGTTATACTTTTTCTATTATTTATCACCCCTAAACCAATTGTTATGGTTGAGCCCATTGTCCACACACCTAATTCCCAGCCACCCATCCTGAACGTTCCCGGCCGAGGCCCACTACCAGCCAAGCGATCAAAGAAATTCATCTGGATTGGTGTCGGTATTGTGGTGGTCGTCGTACTCGCCATTGGCGCGTACCTGCTACTAAAATCAAAAGCAGCCTCTGACGAACCGGGTGTGTTTGGCAGCTTACCGTTTGCCTCCACCAAAGAAGAAGAGCCTGCTTCAGTGATGAGTGGGTTATCGGGGGTAGCCTGCGCTCACCCTGATCGGCGTGCCATCGGCGTGATGTTAGCGGGGGACCCAATTAATCGCCCAATGTCTGGATTTTCCCAAGCCGACATGGTGTGGGAGTTACCGGTGTTGGTGAGCAACGTCACACGCTTGTTAGCAGTGTATCAGTGCGGCGAGCCAGGGGATATTGGTTCCGTCCGTTCCGTCCGGCATGACTATTTGTTCTTAGCCGATGGCGTTGATGCTATCGTTGGCCACTGGGGTGGCAGCTACCATGCCTTAAACCGCATTGCCGCCGGCGAGTTCCAAACCATCAACGCGTTAACCAATCCTTTCAACGCCTACTTCCGCAAAAACACTCTGCCCGCGCCGTATAACGGGTTCACCACCTACGAAGGCCTATGGAATGCGTTGCAAAAATTAGGCTATCGCACCACCACTAAGTTCAAAGGCTTTGATTTCAAGGACGATATTGCAGTTGCTGACCGAGCGGCCGGCGGCAAGTTAACGATTGCTTGGCCAGGACAGTTCCGCGTCCATTACGAATATGATCCTGCGACCAATCGTTACGTGCGGTATTGGGCAGGGACCAAGCAAGTCGATGCCGCCGACAACAAAGTCGTGCAGCCCAGTGCCGTGGCTATTATGCGGGCAACGAATAATTTTGCGGACGGCCCCGGTGGCTATAACGACGTCGGCATTGAAGGCGAGGGAGCACTTGAAGTATACCAAGACGGCAAAGTCATTAAAGGTACATGGCAGAAGAACAAGCTTGATCCGAAAGATCCCGTCCATTTCTTAAATGACCAAGGTAAGCCAATCGTGTTTACCCGCGGGCAACTATGGGTAATGACACCTGATGCGTCTATTCCGGTTACCTGGGAACCACTAGTGGCAGCAACCAGTACCCCGTAATCGGCCACCGCAGTGGCTGTTATAGCCACTGGCTGCACTAGTTACAAGTTACTAGTTACCAGTTACGCTTCTGGCATGATCCACTACTTTTACGGTGAGGATACCTACCAGGCGCGCCAGGCGATCGGGGAACTGGCTGCCAAGAAAAAAGCAGCCATTTGTTGGCTAGATAAAGAATCATTCCAAGCCAAGGGCGTAGCCGATTGGTTGGGCCAGCAAACCGGCTTATTTGGCGCTACGCTGCCTGTGGTACGCGAAGTATCGCGCCTGGCTGCCAGTACCCAAACGGAAATAGCAGACTACCTAGAGCAACACGGAAAACTCGATGTAGTGTTGTGGGATCGGGCGAAGACTCGTCGTCTACCACCATTGCCTAAAGGAATAACCAAGCAACAATTTGCCAGCCCGAGTTCCACGCAGCTATCCACTTGGCTCGTGGACGCCGTGCGGGAGCGTGGGGGAACAATCAACAGCGCCGCCGCCAACTCTCTCATTCAACGCGTGGGCACCAATCGCTACGCCCTACTAGGTATCATCGAAAAAATGCTCCTCACCACCCAAGCTATTACCACGTCGGAGGTTGATGTCGAAGCAGATAGTGTGCAGGCTGCCGAAATTTTTACTACCTTAACGGCTATTTTAAATCACCGCCCAAAAGAGGCGATCGCGAGCGTGACTACACTACTAAACCAAGGTCACAGCGAACTGTACGTCCTTTCGATGTTGGCCTGGCAGTTTAAAATCTTGGTGCAAGTGAAGCAGGGCGCAACCAGTAAACTTAAGCCATTTGTGGTTAAAAAAAGCCTGCCATATGTGCAGGCGGTGTCCGCCGATCAGCTGTTAGACACCCTAACTAAACTACTGGCCACTGATTGGGCAATTAAACAAGGCAAAATTGAAGCCAGGACGGCTCTAATGATGACGGTCTTAGGTTTAGTCCGCGCTTAAGCGGGCAGTAAATACCCGCTTATTAGGCTAATTTGGCGATCGCTTGCGTAAAGCGAGATTTCTTGCGAGCAGCCGTTTGTTTCGTCAGAATGTGGTGCCGGGCAGCACGATCGATCATTTTCTGGGCGTTAGGGTACGCAGCTAAGGCCGCCGTTTTTTGGCCGGCCGTAATCGCATTTTTAAGCTCCTTAATGCTCGCTCGTAAGCGGCCACGCCAGCGATCATTAATCACGCGGCGGCGCTGGGAAGAGCGGAGGGCTTTTTTAGCAGAAGAGGTTTGGGGCATGGGTATAGGTTATTAGGAATTTAGCTTATTAGCTTACTAGAAAAAAGTCAACGGAGAACAGCTTATTAGGTCGTAGCTTATTAGCTTATTAGAAAAAGCACAGGCAAACTGACTTACAGCTTACTTGCTTATCCGCCAGCAGGCGGACCCGCTGTACTAGCGGGCTGGCTTGCCTCTAGCACTTTATGGGGGAGTAGGCGTCCGGTAGTGGCCTCGTACTGGCCAATGCCCTGGAGTTCTTCCGCCTCATTAAACACAGCGATCGGACCGCCTGGCAACAAAGGAGATACTTGGTCAATAGCTCTCCCCTGCCGCCATTGTGCGACGTTACCTGCCGGTAAAATAAAGCGTGGTAAGTGAGCAAGTAACATAGTTGTCGGCAACAAGTGTTTTTGCCAAGTATCTGGAGTTAAGTCGGCCACGGCCACGGCCTGGCTGATATCGATGCTGCCAATCCTAGTCCGCTGTAGTGCCGAAAGGTACCCGCCAGTGTGCAATGCTTCGCCAATGTCACGACCCAGTGCCCGAATGTATGTGCCGGCCCCACAGGTTACCCGTAGTTTCAATTCAGGGTAGCGATACTCCAAAATGGTAATGCTTTCGATATAAACCTGGCGTGGTTTCCGTACGTTTTCAGCCGCACCACTCTCCCCTGCGCGGGCATACTCATACAGTTTTTTACCGCCCACTTTAACGGCCGCGTACCACGGTGGGAGCTGTGCAATACTGCCACAAAAAGCAGGCAGCACCCCCTCAATGGTTGCCTGGGTTGGCGCCGTAGCTGCCTGCGGCACAACTACCCCCGTCAGGTCATCGGTGTCGCTAGTCGCTCCTAAGGTAACGCACGTTTCGTACGTTTTATTCACTGCATGGGCATACTCTACCAACCGCGTAGTCGATCCAATCACGATCAGTAATAATCCGGTAGCAAACGGATCAAGTGTGCCAGTGTGACCCACTTTCTGTTTCCCTAGTACCCGCCGGACCTGCGCTACTACGTCATGCGACGTTACGCCCGCTGGTTTATAAATAGGTAATACACCACTGGGTACGGGTGAAGTTGAATTCGGACTCATGGAACAGTACGCTACACACATAATGAATTAAACGCTAGTCTTTATCCTATGGCCAAAAGCGCATTAATTACCGGTATCACCGGTCAAGACGGATCGTATTTAGCAGAGCTATTGTTAAGCAAAGGCTACACCGTGTTTGGCATGGTGCAGCGCCAAGCCACTGACCCTTTTGAGAATATTCGTCACCTGTTAGACCAAGTAACAATCGTTACTGGTGATTTAAGCGACACCTCATCGTTGCTGCGTGCCGTAGACCAATCGCAACCCGATGAAGTGTACAATCTCGCTGCCCAGTCGTTTGTAAAAAGCAGTTTCGATTTACCGGACATGACTGGCGATGTCACCGGCGTTGGCGTCACTCGGATGCTCGAGGCCATTCGCACCGTCAAGCCAGCGGCTCGCTTCTACCAAGCTTCCAGTTCGGAAATGTTTGGGAAAGTACTAGAAACTCCCCAAAAAGAAACCACGCCGTTTTACCCGCGCAGTCCATATGGGGTCGCCAAGGTGTATGGCCACTTCATTACGGTTAATTACCGTGAAAGCTACGACATGTTCGCCTGCTCTGGTATTTTGTTTAATCATGAATCTCCTCGCCGCGGGTACGAATTTGTCACCCAAAAGATTGCCAGCACCGTGGCGTACATCAAAGAAGGCCTCGCCCAGGAATTGCGCCTCGGCAACCTAGACGCGCAGCGCGACTGGGGCTTCGCTGGTGATTATGTCGAAGCTATGTGGCTGATGCTTCAGCAAGATACCCCGCAAGATTACGTCGTAGGTACCGGCGAAACGCACTCCGTCCAAGAATTCGTTGAAATTGCATTCAATCACGTGGGACTCGACTGGAAAAAGTATGTGAAGCAGGACGAACGATTCATGCGCCCCGCCGAAGTCGACATGTTGTTAGCTGACCCCAGCAAAGCTAAGCGCGAACTAAACTGGCAAGCCAAAGTACAATTCCCGGAGTTAGCCACCATGATGGTCGATGCGGCCATGGAACGTGTCGCCCGTTTCCGTTCCGGCGCCGTACCAACGTTGCCCGTAGCTTAATTTTGCTCACCACTCGCCGTCATGCCCAGCACTATTATTATCACGGGCGGCCACGGCTTTGTCGGCCGCCATTTAGTGACGCAGTTGCAACAGGCCGCCGCCGCGGATCAGTTAGTGGTGTGGGATCAGCAATCGGCCGCTACCGCACCGTCGGTCCGCAGCGTGACGGTCGACATTACCATTCCGGCTAGCTACGAAGAAAGCTTACGGGAAACACAACCCACGTGGTTAATTCACTTAGCCGCTGTCAGTGCCGTGGGGAGTAGTTTAAAAGATCCCGCTCGTACCAAGGCAATTAATGTGACAGCCACCAAGCAGCTGTTGGAAACCATTACTCGCGTAAGCCCTGCCACCAAAGTGCTCGCAATTAGTTCTGCTGATATTTATGGCACGCGACCAGCCTCGAGCGAACCAACACCCGAACTCCCGCTGTCAGCCGCCAAGCCTGCTAACCCGTACGCGGCGAGCAAGCTAGCTATGGAACAGGTGATTGAATCAGGGTTTAATGACCGGGTCATTCGCGTGCGGCCTTTCCCCCACATTGGGCCAGGCCAGCGACAAGGGTTTGTCACCGCCGATTTTGCCTCACAAATTGCGGCCATTGAATTAGCGGCTAACCCGACTAAAGCCGTACTCAAAGTTGGCAACCTAGATGCTCAGCGAGATTTTACTGACGTCCGCGACGTAGTTCGCGCCTACTGTTTATTGCTCGAAACCGGACGCCTCGGCGAGGTGTACCATGTTGCCTCAGGAAAATTAGTGGGGATTAGGGACGTGTTGCAGCAATTAATAGCACTCTCGCCTGCCCGTATTACCGTCCAAGAAGATCCTGCCCGGCTGCGCCCCGTTGATAGTGCCGCCGTGGTGGGCGATGCGGCTAAGTTACGTGCCGCCACCGGGTGGCAACCAACAATTCCGTTACAGCAAACCCTGCAAGATATTCTGGCAGATTGGCGCAGCCGCGTAGCGTCGTAATGGCTACGGTTGACTGGCGGTGGGGTAAAATAGCGGACCGTATGTCACCACTAAAACGTTCACCGCGAGGTAACCAATGAAGCTCGTGGCTAAAATGAATTGCTGATAGCGGCGAGGCAAGAGGCATGATCCTACTAACGTCGCTGCCAAACAGAGCAGTAACATTTGCCAATATGGCTGAAGACGTGGGGCGAGCACCAAAACAAAGCGTATGGTTGACACACCAACAATGATCCACAATACAAGCATCTGCAATGCGTGAGGGTGTCGCCATGTTAGCTGAAATGTGTGAGCAACAGCAATGGCTAAAAATGGATACAGTGGATAAAAATACCACCCAACAGTGGTAGTGGGGGTTCCGACAGTCAACAAACTGACCACAGCTAGATACACTAATCCAAAACCCCACGTTATGGACCAGGCTTTAGCTGATAGTTCACGGCGGCCATAACTGAATCGCCACGGTAGGGTAAAAAACACGAGGTAGCCCCACAGGATGGTGCCATCCAAAAAAGCGCGATAACGTTCAGCCACAATCGGATACCGAAACAGTGTGGCAACTAGTTGTGGCAAGCCTTCACTGTGGATCTTATGAAAAGCGTTCAGTACACTGGCAAACAACGACCAATCGTAATAGGCTCCCATCAGCGCTTGCAGTAAGCCAAAGTTAGCCGTAGTTATAGCCACAAGCACAACTGCCAAGTAGCGTCGTTCTTGCAGTAACACTAGAAGCACGGCGAGGGGCACGGCGATACCGGTATTTTTAGTAGCCACCGCCAAGCCACATAGCAGTGCCAAGCCCCCGATCGCGCCCCTTGATCGCCAGTTCGACACGAGTAAATACAGACTGGCTAACAGTATCGGGGTGAGTAAATTTTCAACGAGTGATAAACGATTACCGAAAACAATCGTGGGAACGGTGGCATAAATGGCAGCAGCGACCAATGCGCCCGCAGGCCGTAACAAGAATTTTCCAACGAGACCGACGAAGATAATTGTTAAAAAGCTCAATGAAATCGGCAGTAGTCGCAGTGCTGATACGCGAATTTCAGGTAAAGTATCGATCTGCTGCAGTAATAACACTCCGGCGGAAAGAAGAGGATACAAAAAAGGTTTCTCGAGCCATGGCGTGACTAAGCCAAAGGGTATCCCCCAGTAAACTTGTGACAGGCTGGAAGCGTAGGCGGGCAGCTGAGTCCATGATGTTGGCACGCCAGTAGTAACGAATGATAATCCCGCGAAAGGATAATAAAACTCGTCAGCTGTTTCGTTGTATGGCGGCAGCCGATCGTATTGCCAAAAGCGCAAGCTCATACCCACCAGGGCAATAGTAAGCAAGGCAATTAAAAATAGTGAAGGGCGACGCATTCAATTTTAGTATACGTGAAAAAAGTGCAGTCCAAAAAAGCTGGCCCAAGCCACAGCATGCTTACGGAATGCGGTAGAGTTGTTGCTGACCCGTTTCGGCTACCAGCGTCCACGTCGGGCGAATAGTCAGCCCGCTATATTTTTGTCGTTCCACCGGCCCCACTAGGACGAATTGAGGCTGGACATCCGGCAGGGTATCGACTTGGCCTTCATAGTAGGGCGCTATGGCCGCTTCGCGCTGCCAGTGTGAACCGCCGTGGCTCCACACGTGGCCAGGAAAGCCTAAATACATGCGCCGGCCGGCCAATGCCACCGGCGTGTTGTGGTATGGGGCAGTCAGCACCACGCTATTGCGAGGGGTAATTCGTTTTACTTGTGCTGCCATGGCAACGGCATCTTGGTCCCACTCACCCCACAGGTTGGAGCCGGGCAGAGCCGTTTTAATCAGATCCAGGCTGCCGCTGACCCCATGCAATACCAACAAGCTAACAACTAAGATAGTTACAAGGATATTTTTTTTGCTGACATAGTACGCGCCTACAGCACTAACCAATGGCAGCGTCAGTAAGAACCAGAAAATAAAGAGCTTGGAGTTGTCCCATACCCAGGGAGCAAACAAGAATAAATTAGCAATGATAAAAATAACTAAGCCAGCCACTGCTAATAGTTTTAAGCGACGATGTAACGGTAACAACAACCCCAGCACGGTGACTGGTAACACTAAACCCGTATTTTTAAACCAGTACCAAATAAGATTGGTGTCTCCGGCCATCCACCGTGGCCCCCAGCGGAAGAACGAAGCGCTTTCATTGGTTCCGCTCAAATAGTACAGCACTTCTGGAATGCCCACGATGGCAGCCATCAGTCCAAACAGCAGCCAGGGATAGAGCGTTTCGCGGGCCGAAACCATCGGCAGCCTCTCTTCTTGCCTGGCCGTTTTTTGACGTCGCTGATAGGACCACAGGTCATTGAGGAATAAAGCCACAATCGGAATAATCAACGCCAAAACGGTGTGGCCATGAAAGAGCGGCAGTAATCCCGCGGCGATACCAGCGTACACATACGCCGACTCACGATTTTCTTTTTTTGCTAACAGCAGGAGTAAAATTGCCAACGCCAGCGGCATGCCGAATAGAAAAGATCGCTGCGGTAACAATAGGGATAAAATAGGATTTAAGAAGTGAAAGCCGTCCGCGTCCCCACCCGAACCAGTATAATCTCGCGGCAAGCGCTGCATGAATTCCCAGAACGGCAGGGTTGTTTCCCGCCAATCTCCAGGGAGTCGCAACCAACCCAGCGTGCCACCCGCCACCAATAGTAAAAACACCCCAATAATAGCTGCTTTTTTCCGGCCGGCCAGCTCACGGATAAAGCCGTAAAACAAGGTAAAAGTCAGTGGCAGCAGTAACAGTGCCGGCAAGACGACACTGCGGACGTAGCTAGCATTCAGCTTCAGTAGTAGCCCGCTGAAAAAATTAACCAAGAACGGGTACGTTAACCGGTTACCCGCAAAGATCGGATTTTCCGGTGGTGCGCTCTGGCCTTCCGCAAAGTTCGTAATGTTAGCCATGTGCCAGGCCAAGTCACCCCAGGCATTCAACACCCCGGTATATAACCCGCCATTTTCTAGCACTAATAATTTAGTAGCCAGCGTGCTGCACAGTACCAGCAGTACTATCGCCACTAGTACCCCGGTCCGATCCAGTGGTAAAGCATACCAGGCCGCCCACGCATCGGTGTAGGTGAGTAGGCCAATAGTTAAGATTGCCGCGACGACGAGCATAGCTACGACAATGGCTGGTGAAATGAGCACCAGCACTGATACTACGTAGGCCACGGTCGTAAACAGCGCTAGGCCGATAATGGCACCCACGGCCGCGACGATCAATTTTTCGTGCAATACCTTGGCGGTCGACAGCATCGCCACGCCCATCAGCATGGGCACTAATATCAGTAATAATTCAATCACAAACATAACGTCTTTATGTACTAGTATAGGACATGCTTGTCAATTTGTGCTTAGCGTTGCTTACGCTTACGCTGCACCTGCCGCACCTGGGCAATCATATCCCGCAAACTGCCCGCTTTTTCAAATTCTAAGTTCCGCGCCGCCAACTCCATTTTGCTTTCGAGTTCCTTCACGATGCGCCGCAGTTCATCGGCCGGTACCTCACGCATATCTTCTAGTTCAGGTAGGTCCAACTTCTTGCCGCCCAACCGGTCATCTCGAATTGCTTTAGTAATCGATTGCGGCGTAATCCCATGTGATTGGTTGTACTGCTCCTGCACGCTCCTACGCCGCCCAGTTTCATCAATCGCCTGTTTCATTGAACCAGTCATGCGGTCCGCATACATAATCACCCGGCCATCAATGTGCCGCGCCGCCCGGCCCATAATCTGAATCAATGAAGTGGTGCTGCGCAAATAGCCTTCTTTATCTGCATCCATAATCGCCACCAATGACACCTCTGGTAAATCCAACCCTTCCCGCAACAGGTTAATGCCCACTAAAACATCATACGTACCCAAGCGTAACTCACGTAAAATTTCTAACCGCTCCATGGTATCTATATCTGCGTGCAGGTATGCTGCTTTCTTGCCCAGCTCAATTAAATAGGTAGCCAGCTCTTCCGCCATGCGCTTGGTCAGTGTGGTCACCAGCACCCGTTGTTTTTTACTGGTGCGCGCTTCAATTTCATTAATGACGTCATCGATTTGATGTGTAGTGGGGCGTACCTCCACGATTGGGTCAATTAAACCCGTGGGGCGCACAATCTGCTCCACAATCTGCTTACTCGTGTTCTTTTCGTAGTCGCTCGGGGTCGCCGACACAAAAATAGTCTGCCCGATTTTATCTTCCCACTCGTGGAACTTAAGTGGACGGTTATCCAGCGCGCTCGGCAACCGGAAGCCGTAGTTAATCAGCACTTCTTTCCGGGCTTTGTCTCCGGCGAACATGCCGCCAATTTGCGGCACACTCATGTGTGATTCATCAACAAACGTCAAAAAACCATCAACCCCATACCGGTAGCGGAAGTAATCAATTAAGGTCGATGATGGTTGCCCCGGGCCGCGGCCATCAATGTGCCGCGAGTAGTTTTCAATACCCGACACAAAGCCCAGCTGTTCAATCATTTCGAGGTCATAGGTCGTACGCTCCTGGATCCGCTGGGCTTCTAATAATTTGTTTCGTTCCTTAAAAAAAGTAATTTGATCGCGCAACTCATCCCGAATATTTGCCACTGCGCTCTGCATGCTCTCCGGCGTGGAAATATAAAATGTCGCCGGGAAAATCGATGCCTGCGGCACGTCACCCAATACTTCACCCGTTAGATCATCAATCGTAGCTACGCGTTCGATGTGAGGCCCCAAAAATTCAACGCGCACAATCCGTTCTTCCCCCGCCGGGTGAATATCCACCACGTCGCCGCGCACCCGGAAGCTGCCGCGGGTTAAATCCACGTCGTTACGGGTGTATTGCAGATGGGTCAGTTGCCGTAAAAATTCTTCGCGGCCTAGCTGTTGCCCTGGCTCCACCACCAGCCGCGATTCCAAATATTCCTGCGGAGAACCAATGCCATAAATACACGATACGGACGCCACCACAATCACGTCGCTACGCGATAACACTGCTTCCATGGCGGCGTGGCGCAGCCGATCGATTTCCTCATTGATATTGGCGTCTTTCGCAATATAAGTATCGCTGCGTGGCATGTACGCTTCAGGCTGGTAGTAGTCGTAGTAAGACACAAAGTATTCGACGGCGTTATCCGGAAAAAACTCTTTAAATTCCCCGGCTAACTGGGCGGCTAGCGTTTTATTGTGACTCATGATTAAGGCCGGCTTTTGCAGTTTTTCGATCATCGCCGCCATGGTGTACGTTTTCCCGCTACCAGTGACGCCAAGCAGTGTTTGTCGGTTCATGCCTGCTTTCACGCCCGCGACCAACTTCTCAATCGCCTGGGGTTGATCCCCGGCTGGTCCAAACGGCGCTTTTAGGGTGAATTTTTGAGTCATGTATCTGCAGGGTATCGCCACTCGGCACTTTCGACTAGTATTTATATTAATTTGGCTTATTCAAGCCAAATAATAGTGTATATAAAAATAGAAACATTGACAATACTAATAAAAGGTATATAATATAAAAAGTTCATTTCACCAGGGACGTATGTTGGAAAGGCACTTCGCCATTCTATTCATACCCCCAATTATAGAAAGGACTTGCAATGACCATTGCAACCCTCCCACAAGCGACCAAGGTTCTAGAACTGATCACGCAGAAGAAAGTGTCTTCGAACCAGTTGCAGCGCCTCCTGGAAGGTGGATTCATTTCCGACCTCCTTGAAGTCAACGGCAGCTTAGATAGGGAGAGCTTCCGCCAGTTCCTCGGCCTCGGCAATTTAATGCCAAGCCTGCTGGAGCTGACCGGAGTCGTTCTCCCCGAGCAGTCCGTTACCTACGGCGACCGTATCGCTGCCGGTGGCTACGACTGGAAAGACGACGACATCACGGAAAAACAGTTTCCGTTGACGCTGCCCGCGGGCCCCCGCCCACTGGTGTTGGCTCACTTCGACAAGGTGAGAGCCAGGCAGCAGGTGGAAGAGTGGTCGACAGAGAACGGCTACGAATTCGCCTTGTTTGATGACCTTCTCGCTGTTGGCTCCCACCCCGAGTACAAGGAGTTGCAGCGGCAATTCCCCATCATCCAACTCGGGTCCTCCGCTGTCATTCATGGCTACCGGCGCGTGCCTTACCTGGGCAGGGGCGTTGCGGAGCGCGACCTGGACCTGCTTTGGTACGATGTCCTTGACTGGGTTCGCGGCTGTCGCTTCCTTCTCGTCCGCAAGGTACAGCCCTTGGTCACTTGAACCCTTGGCTCTTTTAAGCCCTTGGTTCCTTGGCCAACACGACTCCTGCAACAAACTATGGTTTGAAGCAGGAGTTTTTTCTTGCCTAAAAATTAAATCTTTGCTTACAATAATTTCGGATAGTAAACGATACAGTCCGCGGTTACGGCTTCGGGCGGTTGAACTCTGGAGTTATCCGTATATGCCAGAATAGGGATGGTCATGGCTTTCCCTAGCGTGCGGCGGTAATTTCCACCAAAAGATACTTGGTATGGCAGCGCAGGAGAGTAGAAACTCTCTCGAATGAGATACAGCCGAATGCGAGTATTCGCGCGGCAGTGGGGCAGACGCGCTACCGTACATAGAGGGGTCCTCCGCTGTCATTCATGGCAACCGGAACGTGCCTTACCTGAACAGGAACGATGCGAAGCGCAACCTGAACCTGAATTGGTACGATGACAATGACTGGAATCGCAACTGTCGCTTCCTCCTCGTCCGCAACTGTCTGGCGGTGCTATAGATTGTTTTCCTTCTCGAGCTGTCTTTGCCAGCCGCCGAGCATCTTGCCTGCCTCTTCCAGGGGGTTAGCAATGGCGAGGTATTTTGGGTTGTCTAAACTCTTGATTTCCCAAGCGAGCTGCAAGAAGAATTTGAGTGCATCTAATTTAGTACTCGCTCGTTTAATAATCGAGAGCTTTTGGCTTTTAGGAGCGTAACCGGCGAGTAAAACAAACTCAACTGTTTCGATAAATAAATTATCTATCTTAGTGCCGAGGGTAAATCGAGCTAGTTTGGGGATGTTTTGCAATGTCACGTGCCAGGTCTTATACCCATCGCCTAATTTTTTCAGCAACGGCAAATCATTGGTGGATAACTTAGCGCTGGGGGGGGGGGTTATTTTTAAGAGAGTTTTTATGCGTATTCAACTGACTCATACATTTAAAGATATTATTTCGTTAGATAACCTGCTGGCTGCTTGGCAAGAGTTTGTTCGTGGCAAGCGCAATAAAACTGACGTTCAGCTCTTTTCCCGCCACTTAGCGGAACGTCTTACCGTACTGCATGAAAGCTTGGCGAACAAGCAATATCGCCATGGCGGTTATTATGCCTTCTCAATCACGGACCCGAAGCCCCGCAGCATTCACAAGGCGAAGGTTGAAGACCGTGTGTTACATCATGCCGTGTACCGTTTATTGTATCCGTTCTTTGATAACGCTTTTATCTATGATTCATATTCATGCCGCCAAGATAAAGGGACGCACAAAGCATCGGAACAGTTTAAAAAATTCTGTTTTAAAGTTAGTCACAACCATACCCGCACCTGTTGGGTTCTTAAATGTGATATTCGTAAGTTTTTTGCCAGTGTGGACCAAGCCGTACTACTCGGTATTCTTTCTCTCTACATTCCCGACCAAGATATTCTTTGGTTATTAAAAGAAATTATCAGCAGTTTTCAGTCCACTGAAGCAGGCAAGGGATTACCACTGGGTAACCTCACTTCCCAGCTCCTAGTGAACGTTTACATGCATGAGTTTGATTACTACGTAAAACACTATCTCAAAGGTAGATATTATATTCGCTACGCCGATGATTTTGTGATCGTATCGTCCGACAAAACATGGTTAAAAGCCCAAATCCCTCTGATTCAAAGGTTCTTACATGAAGTTTTGTTACTCTCGTTGCATCCCGACAAGGTGTATATCCGCTCTTTGGCTTCAGGCGTGGATTTTCTTGGGTGGGTGAATTTTCCTGACCATCGAGTATTGCGGCCAGCGACCGTGAGAAGAATGAGAAAAAGAATTAAAGAAAACCCCAAACCCGAAACGGTACAGTCGTATCTTGGGCTCATGAAGCATGTAAATGCGCAACGGCTTAGCCAAGCAATCGTGAATGACTATGGGTTGTGGAAGAATGAACAAAGATACAGTGAGTAACACCAACTTAATCTAATCACTGCTCTGTCATTGCGAGCCAGGCGAAGCAATCCCAGGGTCTACACTACCAGATTGCCGCGTCGCCGACTCCTCGCAATGACGGAAGGTAGCACGAATCAGATTAAGTTGGTATTAACGCCAAAATAGAGCTTGATCCACGCTACTTCCCCATGGCTAATAAGCTAGTAAACTAGCGAAACTATTCTTATGCTAGGAACATGAACACAAAACCAGCCAAAGACATCTGGGCAGACGCCAATGCCAAGGCGGCTATTACCTTTTCGGTGGCTGTGATCACGCTAGCCATTGTCTACATGGCATTTTTAAAATAGATCGTACTCGGCCACTACCCAGCCTATCGCCTGTCCGCAGGCGATTTTTTGGTTGTACGGCCTTCTATTCCCGCGGTACGCTAGCAGTATGTTGACGCACCACTTACCACTTACTACTTACAACCTGCCCCTATGATTGCCAGATTAACGGGCCAAATCATCGAACGCGAAGACCGAGGCGTCATTTTAGACGTTAGCGGGGTGGGTTACCGCGTGGCGGTGTTAAGTAGTTTTCGTGAAAAAGTAAAACGAGGCGATAACGTGACGTTGCGGACGTATCACCACACCAATGATGAAGGTCAATCGCTGTTTGGGTTTGCTACCAAAGAAGATCTGACGTACTTTCAGCTACTGTTAATGGTTCCTTCCGTCGGCCCGCGCACTGCCATGAATATTTTAGAAGTGGCGCCACCTGCCACCTTGTCTCAAGCCATTCAAGAACAAGACACCGGCTTGCTTACGAAAGTGTCGGGTGTTGGTCGCAAAACTGCCGACCGGATTATTATTGAACTAAAAGGTAAAATCACGGCGCTGCCAGTGGCTGGTACATCTGGCGCGATCCAACAAGACACCATTGCGGCGTTAACCAGCATTGGTTTTTCGGCTCAGCAGGCTCGCGAACTCGTGCAGAAGTTACCTAAGAATATTGCGACGGTGGCAGAGGCAGTCCGGACAGTCTTAAAAGAGAAGGTGAAATAAGATGGTGACTAATACCAACTTAATCTAATCACTGCTATGTCATTGCGAGCCAGGCGAAGCAATCCCAGGGTCTACACTACCAGATTGCCACGTCGCCGACTCCTCGCAATGACGGCAGGTAGCACGAATCAAGTTAAGTTGGTATGAGTCATTGGTCATTGATTAAAAATTGGAAATTAAAAAATATGGCATCCCAACTTAATCAAGCAGAGTGGAATAAATTCGTACTCGCGTCACCGCACGCTACTTTTTTGCATGCCTGGGAGTGGGGGCAGCTCCAGGAGCGGCTCGGTGTCCGCCATTGGCGGCTAACAGTGGATACCGGTGGAAGTGTTCACGCCGTGACGTTAGTAGTGAAGCGCGCCTTACCCCTAGGTAAAAGTTGGCTCTACTTACCACGTGGACCGGTCTTTGCTGCCGGACTTTCTCATCAGGAGCAACTAAGCGCTTGGCAAAGTTTAGATGAACAACTGCGTGCGATTGCAGAAGCAGAGCGAGCCTTATTTGCTCGGCTCGATCCGCCCTGGCCGGTCACGCAAGCCGGCGAGCTCACTTCTCGCGGGTGGGTTAAGGCCGAACGGGAAGTCCAGCCCAAAGATACACTGGTGATTGATTTAACGAAGTCAGAGGACGAACTATTAGCCGGCATGCACCAAAAAACCCGCTACAATATTCGCCTGGCTCAAAAACAGGAGATTGCCATTGCCTTTAGTGACGCGACGGGCGCCTTAGAAGAATTTTTGACCCTGGCCCATGATGTGCAAGCTCGCTCCGGGTTTCATTACCACCCCGCCGCCTATTACCGAGCGATGCGCGAGGCGTTGGGCAGCCAATTCGAAGTTGCTACAGCCACACATGCCGAAGGGTCGTTAGCTGCCCATATTTTAACCTCGTTTGGTCAAATCACGACCTATGCGCATGGCGCCAGTCGTTCGCAGCATCGCCAACTAATGGCACCGCATCTCTTACAGTGGGAATCCATGCGCCGGGCGAAGCAAGCCGGCAGCACCCGCTATGATTTTTTCGGCATCGCTCCCGCTGATGCTGCGCCGACGCATTCCTGGCAAGGTATCACTCGTTTTAAGCTCGGTTTTGGGGGAATAAGAGAAAGTTACGTTGGCGCCTACGACTTTGTGTTTGATTCATTAGGCTACGCCGGCTTTACTATGGCCAAGCGCCTGCGTAAGCTGTGGCGGTAAGCAAAGTTAAAAGTTTAAAGTGAAAAGGCAAAGCAATGTTACTGCGCGCGTATCAACAATTAAAAAACGAATATCACTTTCTCCAAGCTCATTTTTGGCGCCTACGGTACGGCCGGCCAGATCGAGGCTTAAAAATATTTGGTGTCACAGGCACCAACGGTAAAACGACCACCTGCCACTTAATGGCCAGTATTTTGCAGCAAGAGTATGGCCAAGCGCAGGTCGGCATGTTAACCACCATTGCGTTTTGGATCGGCGACACCAAAATAACGAACGCTACCAAAATGACGACGCTGCCGAGTCGGAAAGTTTTTGCGTATCTGCGCGACATGCGACAACGCGGCGTCACGCACGTGGTTCTCGAACTCACCTCGCACGCCTTAGATCAGCGCCGCTTAGCCGGCATTAAACTACAGGGGGCGATTATCTTAAACATTGCGCGGGAACACTTGGATTACCACGGCACCATGCCGGCCTATGCTGATGCCAAAGCCAAAATTGTTGAGTTATTAGTAGTGGGGGCGCCGCTCGTCGGCAAAGCGGATGATGTGTTAGTGGCGCCAATTATCCAGCAGGCGCAAGACCGTGGTGTACCAGTCCACACCTTTACCAGCGCTAGTGCCGCGTCATTTAAGAGCGCGTTGCCGGGCACTGTTAATCAAGAAAATGCGGCTGCCGCCACGTTACTCATGCAAGCCATGGGTGTTGATGTCGCTGTCATTGCGCAAGGTATCGCCGCCGTCACCAGCGTTCCGGGCCGCATGCAGTGGCTCGAACTCCCCACGGGCGCGAAGGCTTTAATTGATTACGCCGTGACGCCAGATGCGTTGGAGCACTTGTATCGCGATGTCCGCCAGCACACGCCGGGTAAAATATTTGCCATTTTAGGCGCTGCGGGCCGACGGGATCGGGGCAAACGCGCGGCCATGGCCAAAGTAGTGGCGCAGTATGCTGATGAACTCATTCTCACGCGGGAAGACCCATGGACGGAACCCGAAGAGCAAATTTTTAAGGATTTAGAAGAAGGGTTAGTCGCCGCTACCGCCCCGCATCGCACGATTATCGATCGGCGGGAAGCGTTGCGGTACTGCATAAAGCAAGCAGGCGTGAAGGATGTGGTTGTGGCCACTGGTAAGGGCGCAGAAACTGGCATGGGCATTGGTAAACACGTTGTGCCGTGGAATGAAGCAGAAATTATTTTGGAAATTGCCCGCGCTGTCAGCGCTGAACGAAAATAAATATGAATAGTGTCATTATCAGTACCGCTCAACCGAACGCCCTGGTCGCGCTAGTTCGCGACAATGTTATTGTAGCCGAAAAAAGTTGGACCAATACCCCGGCGCTGGGGCGAGAGCTTTTACAAGTAATTGACACGTTACTCAAAGAACAAGCCATGTCCTGGTCTGATATCAATCGCATTGGTGTCCACGAGGGACCCGGCCACTATTCTGCCTTACGGCATGGGGTGGTTACTGCCGCTATGCTCGCCTATGCCCACCAGCTGGAGTTAGTCCCACTAGCGGGTGAGTCAACCAGTGCCAGTTTACTTAAGCAAGTACTGGCCGCCACACCCGTTGCTGTTATAAAGCCGCACTACGCTATCGCCGGTTCTGTCAGGGGATCTTGACAGGACTGCTTTTGGCCCTATATACTCACTTAATCGTCGCATAGACGAGCTCGATTTGTGTGCATCAACCATATATTTCAGGACACGGCCAAACGGCAGAGCGCAAAAATTAAGCTCTGTAAAGTCACTTTTTTCGTCTGGTCCGTGGTTCTGACGCCGCCCAAAGTTTTCCACAAGCCTTTTGCATAGACGACATTGGCGCGTCTTCTGACTGCTTATTCCAAGTAGCTTAGGAAACGTGTGGTGAGGACACCCTATCTTATCTTATTTCTTAGGGAATTTTTTATATTATATGTCCCCAATTGATTCGCCGAAGCTGATCAGAATCCGAGAACGTAAAACGTTTTCCCTAGCCGCCGCTAATATTATCGAGCCACCCGATTTACTTACTGCCCAGGCGGAATCCAATGAATGGTTCTTCGAGAGCGGCTTAGACGAATTGTTTGCTGAAATTTCCCCCATTCAAGATTACGCCAATAACCTAGAGCTACATTTCTTAGACCACTACCTCGACGCGCCCAAGCATACCGAGGAAACTGCTCGCAGCCGCAATGCTACCTATGAAGCACCGATCCGCTGCGCCGTTCGGTTAATTAATAAAAAGACGGGTGAAGTTAAAGAGCAAGAAGTCTACCTTGGTGAATTCCCCGTTATGACCCCCCGCGGCACCTTTATTGTGAACGGTGTTGAGCGCGTGGTTATTTCCCAGCTGATCCGCTCACCGGGCGTCTTCTTTACGGCCGCCTACGCCAAAGGCCGCAACTGGTACGGTGCCAAAGTAATTCCAAACCGGGGTGCCTGGCTCGAAATCGAAACGGCTGCCGACGGTGCCCTCTTTGTCAAAATTGATCGCAAGCGCAAAGTCGCTGTGACGTCGCTGTTGCGCGCCATGGGCGTAGAAACGGACGAAAAAATCAAAGAACTCTTTGCCGACATCGACACCAATGCTGACCTATCATACATCCAAGCGACCTTAGCCAAGGATGCGGCTAAAAACCAAGCCGAAGGCTTAAAAGAAGTGTATAAGCGCTTGCGCCCTGGTGATATGGCTACGGTCGATAACGCCCGCCAAATGATTCATGACATGTTTTTCCGGTTTGATCGGTACGACTTTGGCAAAGTGGGTCGCCATCGCATGAACCAGCGCTTGAATTTGAATGTGTCCGAAGAACCAGCGCACCGCACGTTGAAGATCGAAGATTTAGTAGCAGTGATCCGCGAAGTGATCCGGCTCAATAACACCCAAGAAGCGGCCGATGATATTGATCACTTAGGTAATCGTCGCGTCCGCGCCATTGGCGAACTCATTCAAAACAAATTCCGCGTGGGTCTTATGCGCATGGAGCGTATTGCCAAAGATCGTATGAGCACCTTGGACATTAACCAAGTTACGCCATCGCAATTAATTAACGCCCGCCCCATCATTGCGGCGATCAAAGAGTTTTTCTCCAGTTCGCAGTTGTCGCAGTTCATGGATCAAACCAATATTTTATCCGAGGTGGAGCACAAGCGCCGCCTTTCAGCCATGGGTCCTGGCGGCTTAGATCGTAACCGCGCCGGTTTCGAAGTCCGTGACGTGCACCGCAGTCACTATGGCCGTATTTGTCCGATTCAAACTCCAGAAGGACCAAACATCGGTTTAGTTGGTCACATGGCTCTGTACGCGCGCCTCAATCAGTATGGGTTCCTAGAAACGCCGTACCGCAAAGTCGAGAACGGCCGCGCTACCGACACGATCGAATACTTAGACGCTTACCAAGAAGACAAAATGATTATCGCCCATGCGGGTGAACCATTAAACGCCGATGGCACGTACGTCAACGAACGTGTCGAAGCTCGCGAAAAAGGCCAGTTTGCCGAAGTACCCGCTGGTGATGTGGACTACATGGACGTCAGCAGCCAGCAAATGGTCAGCTTAGCTGCCAGCATGGTGCCGTTCCTGGAACACGATGACGCCCAACGTTCGCTGATGGGATCAAACATGCAACGCCAGGCCGTTTCCTCGGTGAAGCCTGAAGCTCCTCGGGTTGGTACTGGGTTAGAAGCCCGCGCCGCCTTAGATTCCGGTCGCGTGATTGTGGCTGATGTTGATGGCACCGTCACCGAAGTCGACGCCCAGCACATCACCATTACGACGGCTGATAAACAAAAGAAAGTCTATCGCCTCCACGCCTTCCAGCGCAGCAACGCCTCCACTGCTATGACACAGCACCCATTAGTGGATATCGGTGCCAAGGTGGTGACCGGCCAGATTATTGCTGATGGCGCTTCCACCGATCACGGCGAAGTGGCGTTAGGCCAAAACTTGTTAGTGGCTTTTGTCCCGTGGTACGGCGGTAATTTTGAAGATGCCATCGTCGTGTCCGAGCGCGTCGTGCAGCAAGATCGGTACAGCTCGATCCATATTGAAGATTTCTTAATTGATGTCCGCGACACAAAGTTGGGCCCCGAAGTAGTTACTCGTGATATCCCGAACGTCGGTGAAGAAAAGTTGCGTAACTTAGCTGATGACGGCGTCGTCCGCATTGGTGCCGAAGTTCGCTCCGGCGACATTTTAGTCGGTAAAGTCACCAACAAAGGTGAAACTGATCTCACGGCGGAAGAGCGGTTACTGCGTGCCATCTTCGGTGAAAAAGCCAAAGATGTTAAAGACACTTCGCTCTACTTGCGTCACGGTGAAATGGGCAAAGTCATTGATCTAAAAACTTTCAGCCGCGAAGAAGGCGACAAGTTGCCCAGCGGTGTGATTAAGCAGGTGCAAGTTGGCGTGGCTCAATTACGTAAGCTGCAAGTCGGCGACAAGTTTGCCGGCCGGCACGGTAACAAAGGCGTTATCGCCAAAGTTATGTCCGTCGAAGATATGCCATACCTCGCCGATGGTACGCCCGTCGACATTGTGTTGAACCCCATGGGTGTAGCCAGCCGTATGAACATTGGTCAGATTCTAGAAACGCACTTAGGTATTGCGGCCCAGAAGCTCGACTTCTACGTTGCCACCCCGCCATTTGCCGGTGTACCTGAAAACGAAGTCCGTGCGCAATTAAAGAAAGCCGGCTTACCCGAGAACGGCAAAGTCGATGTGTACGATGGTTTGTCTGGTGAAAAATTTGATAATCCCGTCACCGTTGGCGTGATGTACATCATGAAGCTGCATCACTTAGTGGAAGACAAGATCCACATGCGTTCCACTGGTCCATACTCACTCGTGACGCAACAGCCCCTCGGTGGTAAAGCGCAGTTTGGTGGCCAGCGGTTTGGTGAAATGGAAGTGTGGGCGCTGGAAGCCTATGGCGCCGCCTACAGCTTGCAAGAAATGCTAACGATTAAATCAGATGACGTCTATGGCCGTAGCAAGACATACGAAGCCATTGTGAAGGGCGAAGAAATTACGCCACCGCACGCCCCGGCCGCGTTTGATGTATTGGTTCAAGAACTCAAAGGCCTTGCCCTCGATGTTGAATTAGTCGGTCAACAAAAAGGCGAGGATACGATTCAAACAGAACACGTGGGCAGCAAGCAAGAACGGCCCACTAGTTCTCGTCGCAAACGAGTTCGTATTCGCTAAGCCCGCTTAACCTATACTTCTATGGAAAATATCCCCTCGCAACACTCACTCGACTTCGATTCCGTGAAACTCAAGCTGGCCTCGCCGGACCGCATGTTAGATTGGTCCCACGGTGAAGTAACCAAGCCAGAAACGATTAACTACCGCACCCAAAAACCCGAAAAAGAAGGCTTGTTCGACGAGCGCATTTTCGGCCCCGTGAAGGATTGGGAATGTTCGTGCGGTAAATATCGCCGGATCCGGTATAAGGGCATTATTTGTGACAAATGCGGCGTTGAAGTGACCCGCTCCGTTGTTCGTCGTGAGCGCATGGGCCACATTAAGTTAGCCACACCAGTATCCCATATTTGGTTCCTCCGCGGCGTACCGTCCAAGATGGGTTTACTGCTAGACATCAACGTGTCGCAGCTCGAAAAGGTAATCTATTTTGCTTCGTACATCGTCACCGAAGTCGACGAAGACGCTAAAAAAGAAGTCATCGACCGCTTACATCGCGAAAGTGAATCCAAGCGCGCCGCGCTGCACGCTGGCTACAAACAGCTGCGTACTGCTATTCCTAAGGACGCCAAGAACCGCGAAAAGCAGAAAGAAAAATTAGTGAAGGAAGAAAAAGAAACGGTCACACAATTAGAAGAAGCAATTGATGTTGCCGAAAAGCAGTTAAACGCCCTAAAGCGGTACCAAATTATTTCTGAAGTTGAGTACCGCGAATTATCACTCAAGTATGGCCATGTCTTCAAAGCCGGTATCGGCTCTGAAGCTATCCGTACGATTTTTGCTGACATGGATTTTGCTCAGATGAGCGCCAAGCTCACCGAAGAACTAGTCGAGGCTTCAGCTGCCGAACGCAAGCGCATTATCCGCCGCTTGTCCTTAATTCATTCCATGATGAAGGCTGGCGTGCGCCCGGAGTGGATGTTCTTAACGGTGTTACCAGTCATTCCACCCGATCTACGCCCCATGGTGCAATTAGATGGTGGCCGTTTTGCTGCTTCAGATTTAAATGATCTCTACCGTCGCGTCATTAACCGTAATAACCGCTTGCGCCGCCTGTTAGAGTTGGGCGCGCCTGAAGTAATTACGCGCAATGAAAAGCGCATGTTACAAGAAGCCGTTGACGCCTTAATCGACAACTCTGCTCGTCGAGGCTCAACCACCATGAGCTCGATTGGCCAACGCCGCCAACTCAAGTCGTTAGCCGACATGTTAAAAGGCAAACAAGGCCGCTTCCGCCAGAACCTGCTCGGCAAGCGCGTTGATTACTCCGGCCGTTCCGTTATTGTGGTCGGCCCGGAATTAAAACTCCACCAGTGTGGTTTGCCTAAAGTTATGGCGCTGGAACTATTCAAACCATTCGTGATTCATGAATTAATCAAGCGTGAACTAGCCCATAACATTCGGTCCGCCAGCCGTTTAATTGAACAAGGTATCCCCGAAGTATGGGATGCCCTGGAACAAGTTACCCGGACGCACAAAGTTATGCTCAATCGCGCGCCAACACTGCATCGCTTAGGTATTCAGGCGTTCCAGCCAGTCTTGATTGAAGGTAAGGCCATTCAGATTCACCCCATGGTAACGACGCCATTCAACGCTGACTTCGATGGTGATCAAATGGCGGTCCACGTGCCGCTCTCGGCCAAAGCCCGCTACGAAGCGGACGAAATCATGTTGTCTTCGCACAACTTGCTCAAGCCCGTTGACGGTAAGCCTTCCACCGCTGCCACGCAGGACGTCGTGCTCGGTATTTACTACATGACGTATCCCCGCAAAGGCATGGTAGGCGAAGGCCGCACGTATGGTTCTACCTCCGAAGCAGTGATGGCATATGAATTAGGTCATGTCGCTATTAATGCCTTAGTTCACGTCCCCGATCCAGAAAGTAAGCCAAATAAAGCGGAACTGATCGACACCACCATTGGCCGCCTGCTCTTCTTTGAGATTTTGCCGCCGAAGTATGGCTTCGTGAACGATTCACTGGATAAGCCCAAGATTAAAAAGATTATTGCTAAAGTATTATCGACCTACGGCCGGGAAGAAGCGGCTGAATTCATCGATAAAATGAAAGAACTCGGCTTCCGCTTTGCCACCAAGAGTGGTTTATCGTGGGGCATGTTAGATCTCCGCGTGCCTGAAGAAAAAGAAGGCATTGTGGACAAGGCAGAGAAAGAAGTCACCGTCATTCGCGGTCAGTACGAAGATGGGTTACTCACGGAAGAAGAACGCTACCGCATGACCGTAGCCGTGTGGGAACGATCTCGTGAAGAAATGGGCATCGTGACTCAAAAGAGTTTGGACCCCGAAGGCTCAGTCTTTGCCATGGTCAGCTCCGGCGCTCGTGGTTCGTGGGGTCAAACCCTCCAGATGATGGGTATGAAGGGCACCGTCGCCGGTCCAACCGGTCGCGCCGTTGAGTTACCTATTAAGAGCAGCTTCAAAGAAGGCTTTAACGCCCTGGAATACTTCTTGTCCACCCACGGTACTCGTAAAGGTATGGCTGACACCGCGTTGCGTACGGCCACAGCTGGGTACCTCACTCGCCGCTTAGTCAACGTGGCGCAAGACGTCGTGGTCCGCGAAGAAGATTGTGGCGATACCGAAGGTGGTATCTTCACCCGCCAGGACAGCGAAGAAATTGGTACGACCTTAGGTGGTCGTGCCTTAGGCCGCACTGCCTGTGAAGGTATTAAAGACGCCAAAACTGGCAAAACCCTCTTTGCTCGCGGCACTTTGATCGGCCTCGAAGAAGCCAAAGAAATTGATGAGAAAAATATTGAAGAAATCGTACTGCGTTCAGCTGTCACCTGTCGCGCCGAATCGGGTATTTGTCAGGTATGTTACGGCTGGGACTTAGGTCAGAATAAATTAGTCGAAATCGGTGAAGCCGTTGGTGTTGTCGCTGCCCAGGCTATTGGTGAACCAGGCACCCAGCTCACCATGCGTACGTTCCACTCCGGTGGTATTGCTGGTGAAGATATCACCCAAGGGTTGCCTCGTGTTGAAGAATTGTTTGAAGCTCGCACCCCGAAGGGCGAAGCGATTATGAGTGAAATCGATGGCACCATTGCGGTGACTCTTGATAAAAACGAAACCGTTGCCACCGTCACGTCGAAAGGTTCCAAGGCCCAAACCTGGGATCTCCAGGGTGGCAAGTTAGCTCGTGGTGTGAAGGATGGTAGCCACGTCGCCGAAGGCGATGCGGTCTTTACCAACATCGAGAGCGAAAAGATCGTCGCCACCTACGCTGGCGATGTCCACATCAAAGATGACAAGTTAACCTTGCGCGGTCGCGGTAAAGATATTCGCGAGTACCGCGTACCGGCCAGCACCACGCTGAACGTGAAGGATGGCGACAGCGTGAGTGCTGGTCAGCAGCTCACCGAAGGCCACTTAAATGTGCAACAACTCTTTACCAATGCCGGAGTACGCTCAGTGCAGCGCTACATCTTGCGGGAAGTCCAGCAAGTGTATGCCATTCAAGGTGAAACGATTAACGATAAGCACTTAGAAATCATTGTCCGCCAAATGTTATCGCGCGTCCGCATTAAGGATGCTGGCGAAACCAGCTTGTTGCCGGGACGAATCGTCGAAATGTCTGAGTTCATGAAAGAAAATCGTTTAGCCGAAGCTGCTGGCAAACCGGTCGCCGCAGGCGAGCGCTTGCTCTTGGGTATTACCAAGGTTTCGCTCACCACGCACAGCTTCTTAGCCGCCGCCTCCTTTATGGAAACGGCCCGTGTCTTAATCGATGCCGCCGTCACTGGTAAAGAAGACTTCCTCACAGGACTCAAAGAAAACGTCATTATTGGTAAGCTCATCCCGGTTGGTACGGGCTACCACACGCGGTTAGCCAAACAACTCAAAATGGAAAAGAAAGCCGCTGACGCCGAAGCTGCCGCTACTGCCACAGCTACTCCTGCGGCTGACGCACCAGCTGCCTAGTTACTACAACGCAACGCCGGTACCGCCGCGGCCGCCCTCTTGCTATGATGGATAACAGCATGGCAACTATTCTACGGTCGTGGCGGATGGCCTCGCGTCCTGCTTCTCGGGCACAACTCGTGCAGTTCCTAATCGATAGTATTCCCCTAATACTGATCGCCGTATTTTCGTTGGCGTACATTCGCCTGGCGTTAGCCAATCACTTCATCTTTCGGACTGGCGAAGATTTAGCCCACTATGGCCAAGCGCTGTGGCACTTAAGTTACGGCCGGCTACCATACAGCAGCTTCAAGGGCTTTGTGTTGTGGGGCGATCACGGCCACTTTATTCTGGCTCTCTTGGCACCATTCTATCGCCTCGTGCCCGACGTTCGTGCGCTGCTGTATCTCCAAGCCCTCGCCGTCACCACCTCGGGCTTCGCTGTGTATAAAGTGGCGCAAGCACTGTTAAAAAATAAATTCTTCGCTAACGCCGCGTTATTTTCTTACCTGTCGTTTATTGGCATCCAGTATGCCCTCAACTTTGATTTTCATCCCAGTGTGCTCACCGGTGTGGCCATTGCCTGGGCGCTGTACGCGTTGCATTTTAAGAAATGGTACCTATATTGGGTAGTCGTTGGCTTAGGCTTGCTCACGCGTGAAGACGCCGGCCCCATTTTCTTTTTGCTAGGTGTGTACATTATTTGCACCCGTCGCTGGAAGGTTGGGCTAGCTACGGCCGCACTATCATTGGCGGCGTTCTTAGTTATTGTCTACCAGCTCATGCCATTGTGGACGCCCGATAATGTAGCGCTCATTTACTTTGATGATGACAATAAAGACTTTTGGCACATCGTGGGCAATCTGGCCAAGTACCCGCATGTGTACTGGGAGAACATGTTCGATACCGACATCAAGCGCTCCACCATTCATACGCTCTTTGCCTCATTTGGGTACCTACCACTCCTCTCACCGTTCACCTACCTCACCAGTGCCAGTATCTTTTTCTCCCGCTTTGCCACTGGCAGCGATTATCGCTGGGCACTGGACAACCATTCCAACGCCAACATTCTCCCGCTGCTCTGCTTCGGTGCCATCTATGCCGCCAGCACCATTAGGCGTGGCGTCGGCAAGTTAGTGCAGAAGAATACGGCTAAATATCAGTCAGTCACCGCCATAATTTTGGGGATTGTGCTCATTGTGGCCACCCTGCTGAATAGTTGGGTCAAGCCAGCGTTCCCATTGCGGCAACTCACAGCCGCGAATCAACCCATCACACCCATTCCCGCCGCGCGCGCCGCATCATTTAAGGAAGCCGTCCGCACTATCATTACCCCTGACGATGCCGTATCGGCCTCTGCCGGATTAACGGCGGATCTGTCGCACCGACAAGAAATTTACAACTTCCCCGGCAGTGAAGAGAAATCAGATGTCATTATCGTCAGCCTCCGGATTAACACTTGGCCCTTAAAGCGCGATGAAATGGCAGTGGCTATCGCAAAATTAAAAAAAGATCCCACGTGGGAAAAAGTGTGGGATCGTGATGAAATTTTAGTGTTCCGCCGCCAATAAAAAAGCCAGTCAAGCAGAGCGCTTGCCGGCTACAAATCATTTTTTTGGTTCCCGTGGTTCGCGACTGGCTTTAATCATAATACTTGCCACTACTAGTAGGACTGCAGCCACGCCAATAAGCAGGAGGGCAACTACGGCGGGGCCTGGGCCACCTAGGAGCCAAGTACCAACCACAAAAAAGCCAATAATCGCGATAATCACGGCTATGACGATACCTCGAACGCGCTCCAATTTCTTTTTCTTGTCGTTCATCCTGCCAAACCCTTTGTATTGAGTGAAAGTACTGTCAAAATCACGTAACCTAGCAAAATAATCTAAAAAAATACATTTGTCAATAGCCATATGGCATGTATACTAAAAGAACGTCAAATCCTGGCTTATTAAGGCTTGTAGGTCTCTTTTGATTACTGATTACCAGTTACTAATTCCTTCCTCCTAATGCGTTTAAATCCCTTCGCTCGTAAACGATCTCGTTCGCGTCACGCTGCCGAAAGCTGGCTGCGGCCTGAAACCAAAAAAGCGGTGTTAGGCGTATTTTTGCTCGTCTTAGCTTTAATTATTGTCTTAAGTTTTTTTGACCAAGCCGGGCCATTTGGTGCCGGCCTTTTCCGCGGCGTACGGCAAGTGACGGGCTGGCTGGCCTACGCGGTGCCCATGCTCTTTTTAAAGTTGAGCTACGATTGGCTGCGTCCGAACAAACCGCCGACTGACTGGCTCCGATTTACCGGCGCCTTATTAGCAATTTTAGGCTTACTAGGCTTATTCCATTCAATTGGCGTGCAGCCTGCCGATGCGTTGCAGGCTGCGCACGAAGGTAAAGGCGGCGGCTACATTGGCTTCATGCTGGCGTATCCCTTAGCCACAGCCTTATCACCCCTGCTATCCACGCTAGTGTTTGCGGCTGCTGTTATTATTGGCTGCTTCTTAAGTTTTAATCTGACACCAGCCGAAGTCTGGGGGTACCTCACCTTCTTCATTCCACGCGGAGCAAGTGAAGGTGAAGAAGCGGGTGACGATGGAGCAAGTGAAGGTGAAGAAGCGGGTGACGCCGCCCCAACGTTCCGGATTAATCGTATGTCGATGGGCAGTGCCAAGCCTGATCCTGATCAGCTGCACCTGCAAGAACAGCGCGAGCAAAAAGAGCATGACCAGAAAGAAGCTGCGCGCAAACAGCTGCGCGCGGCCAATAAAAAATATCATTTGCCGCCGTTAGAATTACTACAATCTTCCAGCCGCGAGCCAGACAGTGGCAACATCAAAGAGAACGTGGAGAAGATTCAAAGCACTCTGCGCAATTTCAACATTAATGTCACGATGGGCAAGGTGAACGTTGGCCCCACCGTCACCCAGTACACCCTGCGACCTGAAGAGGGGATTCGCCTCTCCCAAATTACGGCGCTGCAAAACGATCTTTCTCGTGCCCTGGCTGCCCATCCCGTTCGGATGGAAGCACCTATCCCCAACACCGACTTAGTGGGTATTGAAATTCCTAATAAGCAAGTCGCCTTGGTGCGCGTTCGTGATTTATTTACCTCCAAAGAATTTAAAAATAGCGACTCCCCGCTGGCCTTTGCGATGGGTAAGGATGTGTCTGGTAAAACACGCGTCGACACCCTAGAGCGCATGCCCCACTTGCTCATTGCTGGCGCCACCAACTCTGGTAAATCAGTGGCCATTCATGCGTTTATGATGTCGCTCCTGTACCGCAACTCCCCATCCCTGGTGCGCTTACTCCTCGTTGATCCCAAGCGCGTAGAACTGACCGCCTATAACGACATTCCGCATCTACTTGCCCCCGTGATTGTTGATTCCCATAAAACCTTAAACGCGCTCAAGTGGGCACTGAAGGAAATGGATGATCGGTACCGCGCCCTTGAAGAATCCGGTTCACGTAATTTGCTGTCATATAACTTAAGTAACCCCGATAACGCCAAACCCTATATCGTTATAGTGATCGATGAATTGGCCGACCTCATGGTGAAGCATGCCCGTGAAGTAGAAGGCCCCATTGTTCGCCTCTCACAGATGGCCCGCGCGGTCGGCATCCATTTAGTGGTGGCCACCCAGCGTCCCTCTGTTAACGTTATTACCGGGTTAATTAAAGCGAACATTCCGTCACGGGTGGCCTTTAAGGTCGCGTCCCAAATTGATTCCCGCACCATTTTAGATATGGCTGGTGCCGAAAAGTTAGTGGGCACCGGAGATATGTTGTACTTATCCAGCGATCAAGCTAAACCCGTCCGCCTCCAGGGTGGTTTTGTTTCCGAAGATGAAGTGCGCGCTGTGGTGGATTACATCAAAGAACACAATCCCATTGAGCCTGATGGGTATGACAACTCTATTACTGATCGCAGTAGCAGCGGGGGCGGAGATAGCATGGGCGACGCCGGCGAAGATGAGTTATTCGAACAAGCCAAAGAAATTGTGCTGCAGTCAGGCAAAGCATCAGCCAGCCTACTCCAACGCCGCTTGCGGGTCGGGTACGCGCGCGCCGCTCGGCTCATCGATATGCTGGAGGAGCAAAATGTGGTTGCCGCTGCCGAAGGCAATAAACCGCGCGAAGTTATCTTGCGTGAAGAAACAGATGATTTTACCCCTCGCTCAGAAACAACAGTGAGTGACGACCTCGGTGCCACGGATGACACCGATAGCGAACCGGAGAAGGAGGACCAGTCATGGTAGGTACTCGGCCAGCTAAGATACGTAGTGATACCACCGTCGGAAAAATTTTGGTCCAAGCTCGTCGCTTACGCAAACTCTCGCTGGCCGAAGTTTCTCAAGCTCTCAAAATTCCAGTCCATCACTTACAAGCCCTGGAAGAAGGGGATTTATCCGTGTTCTCCGCCGAAGTCTACGCTCGCGGCGCTTTTAGTCAGTACGCCGCTTTCTTAGGTGTCCATGCTGAGGCCACGCAAAATGCGTTCCTGCGCGTACTGTCTGGTGCGCGTGAGTATGTGCCGCTGCGCGTCCACCGACCCCGTTCGTGGCTAGCCAGTAAATTAAGTCCGCGGTGGGTATTAGCTGGGGTGTTGCTCGCCATCGCCCTCATTGTTGGCAGCTACATCGCCTGGCAGGTGCAAACGTTCTTGCGGTTACCGGCAGTGGTGTTGCACGAGCCAACTACCGAGGTCATTCAAGGGGCCACCGTAGCCGTTCGCGGTACGGCCGAGGCGCAAGCGCAGGTGACTATTAATGGTGCCGCCGCCCTGCTTGATGCTGACGGAAATTTTTATACCACTCTCACTCTGCACCCCGGGATTAACGTGTTACACCTAGAAGCCGTCAATGCGGCCGGGCGGACGCGGGTGCTAGAGCGCCATTTGCTCATGCCACGTCATTAACCTGGGTACAACCTCCCGTTGCACGCCCCTGGCCCGCGCGGTACCGTACTATGATGTACTATCAACCTAAGTACTAGTATGCCTAAAGCCGCCACCAAAACCGAAGACGGTACTGACGACCGCTTGAGCGCCGTGCGCGACGCTGTTGAGTCAATCAAGGAGCGCTTTGGCGACGGTGCCATTATGAAGTTAGGCGAGGCTCGCAAAGTCGACATCGATGCCATTCCTACCGGTTCCATTTCGCTTGATTTAGCCCTAGGTATTGGCGGCGTCCCTCGTGGCCGCATTATTGAAATTTATGGCCCAGAATCCAGCGGTAAATCTACGCTCGCTTTACATATTTCTGCTAATGCGCAAAAAAAAGGTGGCACCGTCGCCTACGTCGATGCGGAACACGCTCTAGACCCAGGGTACGCCAAGCGCTTAGGGGTGAACATTGATGAACTGTTAATCAGCCAGCCAGATAACGGCGAGCAAGCCCTCGACATTGTAGAAACATTAGTACAATCCGCTGCGGTGGATTTAATTGTGGTTGATTCTGTTGCCGCCTTAACGCCACGCGCCGAAATCGAAGGTGAAATGGGGCAATCGCACATGGGATTGCAAGCACGCTTAATGTCGCAAGCGTTGCGTAAACTGACGGCGATTACGGCCAAAACAAACACGACGGTAATTTTCATTAATCAGATCCGCATGCAGATCGGGGTCATGTTTGGTAACCCCGAAACCACCACCGGTGGCAAGGCGCTCAAGTTCTACGCCTCAGTCCGTATCGAAGTCCGCCGCCGCGCCACTATTAAAATCGGCGAAAAGATTATTGGTAACCGCGTTCACGCTAAGATTGTAAAAAATAAAGTCGCCCCACCATTTCGCGTGGCGGAATTCGACATCATGTACAACGAAGGTATTAGCTACGAAGGCGATTTAGTCGACAAGGGTTTACAGTACAACATCGTCCAAAAAGCCGGCAGTTGGCTGTCGTACGGCGACTTAAAATTAGGCCAGGGCCGTGAAGCCGCCAAGGTAATGCTGCGGCAAGATAAAAAGATCGCCAAAGAGATCGAAAAAGCCATTTGGGTAGCTGCCGAAGCTGAAGATAAGGCGGCCGCGTAAGCCATGAGTGAGTCACCAGCGACCGAAGAAAGTCCTACGCTTGTCATTCAAACACCGCGCCGCTCCAAGGCGGGGTTATTTTTTGCCTTGTTTTTGCTCCTGCTTAGCGCTGGCCTCTGCTACCTAGCCTACTGGGGCTGGCAGCAACATCTCGAATTTATTTAAGCCAAGTCGCCATCAAGGCAAACAGCGCCTCCCTGTTGTCGTCCCGTGCTGTCCGGTTACGCATTGTTTTGCCGCACGTTTGGCAACGGTGAGTAATAACTAAAGCATCTGGGTCGGTTCCTTCGACTCCTACTGCCGGCATCAAGTCGTGACACGTTGCCGCGCGATCACCAGGGGTGATTGCATCAACGTGTTTGCTAGCAAGGCAAGCAGGGCAGTGGTTACGAAACGTGCCCGCCGCTGGTGGAACGACAATTTCACACTGGCCACAAATAAATCCCTCATTACGAGGGATAAAGTTTTTTCGACCGGTATTCAAAGCTAACAAGCTAACTTCCTAATCTCCTAATTCCTGCTCTTACTGTCCGCGGTAGCCCAGTAGTCCCATTTCGCGTGCGCGCTTGATTTCCTTTGCCACGTGGCGTTGGCCCTTAGCCGAGAGTCCCGTTTTGCGACGAGGTAAAATCTTGTTTTGGCCCGAGATAAAGCGGCGCAGAATATCCGTGTTACGGAAAGTAACGTCTTTGATAATCTGGTACGGCACGTACACTGAAACACGTTTTTTCTTAATCGGCATAGGTGTAATTAAAAAGGAATATCTTCAATCCGAATCTCTTCATCGCTGACCGGGGTTGAGGTTACAGCGGCGGGGGCATTAGTAGAAGTCGTGGCCGTCATCGCGGGCGACACCGCTGGTCGGGCGGCAGGGGCGCTGTCGTTTTTGCTCCCGAGCATAATCATGTTGTCGGCTACCACTTCGGTGCGGTAGTTCTTTTTGCCATCTTGGCCATCCCAGCTCCGTGTTTGTAAGTGGCCCTCGATATATATTTGGCGGCCTTTCTTTAAGTACTGGGCGCAAATCTCAGCCAGTTTTCGCCACGCCACAATATTATGGAATTCAGTCCGGTCTTGCTGAGTGCCTTGCTGATCTTTCCATACGCGATTCGTCGCAATCGAGAAATTAGCCACTATTTGCCCTTGGGGGGTAGTGCGGCTCTCGGGGTCAGCCGTTAAGCGGCCAATTAACATGACTTTGTTTAAATCCATATAGTTACTTTACTTCTTCGTCTAGGGCTTGTTCAATCTTTTCTTCCACTTCAGCCATCGTCACCGGCTTGCTGTCTTTTTTGACTTTTTCTTTGGTTTTTTCAACGACAGTTGTCGTTTTAGCAGGGGCCGATCGCTTGTAGAATTCATCGAGGATTTCAGCACTAACATCCGCTCGACGAGCTGTTTTTAAAACTGATACGCGCAGGACACCCACTTGCTTAGCAATAGCTTCACGTGCCGTCTGGACCTGGGCACCATCCAGGGTCACATTAATCGTTCGGGCAAAACCAACCAGCTGCTTTTTGATTGGGTAAAACAAGCGGCGGCGGGCGTTAGGCTCGCTAAAAGAGATCGAACCAGCCTGTCCATCAATGAGGGCATCAATCGCAGCATCCAGCTCGTTCCGGACTTCGTCCGTCAGTTGTGGGTCGCTTAAATACGTGATTTCGTACTCGTTCATGGGGTCGATATAAGTTCGATTACTGTACTGGATTATAGTAGGGAGTGCAAGCCCCGTAGTGAAGTTCGATCGATCGCCCCAAGGCGATCTACTAGGGAGCTATCGAACTTCACTACGGGGCGCTGCCCGGTAGTGAAAAGTGATTAATGCGATTTCTATGTTTTTTGAACATGCATCAGTTTTCTACTACTGGGCAAGCCGAGCATTTTCCTTGACTATTTCGTGGTTTTAGGCGTACTACGGAGATAGGCCAGTCTGTACATTGTCATGTCAGTTTTCACTTCTTTTCCAGGGGGTGCGCTATGGCGTCTATGAGTTATTCTGGTAAGCAAATTCAAGCTCGCCGCCGATTTCGTGTCTGGTGTGGTGACGGTCAATACTATCTGACTCCTCAGTCGCTGTCCGTGACAGAGCTCTGCGACTGGTTGCAGCGTAATCACCCAGAGTGGGTTGAAAAAAAGACCATTGGTCATCTTGTTGAATTGGCGTGGAATAGTGGTAGTACCAATCATTCCCGCGGCCAACGCCACGATGGGCCATGGATGGCTTCAATTAGTAAACCGGCGCGGCGACAACAAGATGAAGACAATGGAGAAGTCGAAATCCAAGGTAGGGTGGAATATCGCTTTCGTGACCCCACTGGTGCATGGCTTAGCCCACTGACAACCGAAAAAATGAAGCGGTATCTTCTCGCAGCCAATATGAGTCAGAAAAATATCAACGTAATCCTAAAAGATGCGTGTGATGCTGCAATCAGAGATGGCAGTTGGAATGGGGATTGGTTCCTTGCTTCCGCGGGCGCCATGAGTGGCACTTCTGCTCCCGTCACTGCCAAAAGCCCAGCTAAACCAGGGTTGCTCACTCGACTGTGGCAGGGATTAAGGCGCCGCCCCCGTCACACATAAACATTCTTGCCACGATCATGACGATCGCGGCTTTTTCTTTACACCGAAAACTTAAATAGCATGACATCGCCGTCTTGCACAATGTAGCTTTTGCCTTCATCGCGCACCTTACCCGCCGCTCGCGCCGCAGCGTAGGACCCGGTAGTTATTAAATCAGTATAGGCCACCGTTTCAGCTCGAATAAATCCTCGTTCTAAATCCGAATGAATTTTACCAGCCGCTTGTGGGGCTACGCTTCCTTGCGTCACCGTCCAGGCGCGGCTTTCTGTGGGACCGGTCGTCAAAAAAGTCACTAATCCCAATGTGGCATAACTTAATTGAATCAGCCGTTCCAACCCCGTTTGGTGTAAGCCGTATTCCGCTAAAAATGTTTTGCGCTCTTCGTCAGATAACTGCACCAATTCCTGCTCAATCTTCACGCTCAATGGCAACACCGGTGCATGCGTTTTCTTAAAATCAGCCACCAGCGTATCCGCATCCATGATTTGCTGCTCACTCACGTTGGCGATGTACAACGTAGGTTTGCGGGTAAGCAATGATAATTGGTTAGCAACCACCAGCTCTTCATCTGTCAGCTTTAAATCTCGTGCCTGTTTGCCCGAGGCTAAATGGTCGTTCAGTTTCTGCAGCGTTGGCAATGCCTCCTTAGCTTCCTTGTTGTTGCCTTTAACATCATGCAAAGCGCGCTGCAACGCTTTTTCAACCGTACTTAAATCGGCCAGGGCTAACTCCGTTTCAATCGTTTCCACATCCGCCAGTGGGTCCACTTTATTCGCCACGTGGATCGTGTTGCCATCATCAAAGAAGCGGACCACATGAGCAATGGCATCTACCTCGCGAATGTGCGACAAAAACTTATTACCCAAGCCCTCGCCTTTATGGGCGTCTTTCACTAACCCCGCAATATCTACGAACTCAATCGTGGTCGGTGTAATCTTTTCCGACTGAGACAGCACCGCCAGTTTTTCTAACCGCTCATCCGGCACCGGCACAATCCCGACGTTAGGTTCAATCGTGGTAAACGGAAAATTCGCACTCTCAGCGGCTTGCTTGGTCAGCGCGTTAAACAGTGTCGACTTCCCCACATTTGGCAAACCGACAATTCCGACTTTCAATGACATGGTGACACTGTAGGGATTGTTGGGGGGTCAGTCAAAAGGGAAGAAGTATCAGTTAGCGCAAATTTGTAACCGGTAAAGAAAAACCCACCTCACGAGAACGTGGGTGGGCGAGATATCAATGACGGATAAATCCGTCGCCGGCCGTGGGCCACACTACTTGACTACAAAGAGCCAAGAGGCAGGGCAGGGCTTAATCAATGACGAATTAATCCGTCGTGAGGCGGGCACGATTCTGGATTACTAGGCGCTACTGAACAAAACTCAGCAAGACTACGCCGCACCGAGAAGCTTTTTATACAGCACTCACGTACTAAGTGACGGCGTTGGCCATCGTGTGATACGCTTTGCGCTCGCAATAATTAGCTCTAGAGCGCATAGCTGTGCCTAGCTCAATATAGAAGAGTGCAGACACTTAGTCACATAGAACTTGGTTCTGCAAGCAGTTCTTCCGAGTCGTCCAAACATTCGTCGAGCATCATTCCTCGCCGGTAGGCCAGTTTGAGCCAGTCCGGCAGACCAGTAAACACGAAGTCGCTAAACTTCTGTGACATGAGGAAGGAAACACCTTTGTCGCGAGGACCGCGAATATTGCGACCGATCGCTTGTTGTGCTTCCAGCATCACGCGGTAAGCCAGGCGGGACCAGTAGTGGCTACCATACCGCTCCATTTCGAACTTGGTGGCTGCGCTTTGCGGGCTTGGATACCCGGGGCGCAGAAACCAAATGGTACCAGCCGTGCTCTTAGGAAAATCCACGCCAGTGCCGTAGTGGGCGGAACAGCCGCACAGAACGTCACCAGCGCCATCCTTGAAAGCCAGGGCAGCATCCTTGGCTAGCACCTCATCGCTGTAGGTCATTGCTTCAATGCCCTCCTCTTTGGCCAATTGCATGAACTTTTCACGCTCGGCGTTAGAGATAACGATGACGAGGCTACGAATACCCTGTTCAGACAATCGACGACATCCTTTCGCAATCGATCGAAGTGTCTGAGTCTTCTTGCGACCAGTAGGGTCACCACGGCGAGAGAGGTCGTGCGCATCACTTGGTAAGTAAATGCGACGATTTTCAATCGGGAAAGTTGAAGGAGCTGAAAAAAACGGCGCCTTAATCCCGCTCTCATAACCAAACAGGTCCTTCCGGCCAATCGTTGCTGAAAACGAAATGGTCGTTGGCGCCAGTAACTTTTTCCGAATTAGCGGCGCCACGTAGTGGCAGTGAATAACAAGCTTATGCTGTACTCGTTGGTTCTCATCTAACTCTTCTCGATAGTACGAGCATGAGTAGTTGAGTGGCCGGCGAGTCACATTACCTTCTTCGTCTTCCTCTGCCAACGCATACTCAAACGAGTGGATGTACCTACGGATGTCCCGCGCCAAGACTTCAATGGTCTTAATCGCGCGCCAATCTTCTTTGGGGTTGAGCACACCAGAATTAATAGCATCGCTAATGCGCTCGGGATCGAGTACGTCAGGATCAATTTCTTCCAGAATGCTGATTAACTTACGAATCTCATCATCCACTAAGAGATGCTCTTCTTGCGACTCCTTTTTATGAGAGGTAGCAATACGCTTGAGGGCACGCAACAACTTGCGCAGCGATTTATACTCCGGAGCACCAATGCGCTTTAAGAGTTCAATCGCTTTAGTCAAATGCCAGTCAGTGATGTCGTAGGACAACGTGTACCGAATGACATCAGGAAACCGATGAACTTCGTCGATGGCTAACACGGCTATGTCGCCATAGGCTTTGTTAAAAAGCTTAGCAAAGACGTAGAACGACATACTGGCCGCGATGATTCCTCCGCTCTGCTTGGCCTCGTACGTCTGTTGATAGTACGAGCATGGCACCACGCCAGGAGTGTTTGTTTCACCAGTGTCTTGTTGGACATAGTGAGGGCACTTGCCATGCATGGTGTGAGGAATCTCATTCACGCGTGGCACCGTGCGATCATTATAGAGAATCGGCAAGTCTGCGCTGTTCACCCATTTTTCCGGCCATGCCTCAAAGTTCTCTGCTGCCCACGGGCAGACGTGTTCATTCTGTCCGAAGATGACTTTAACGTCCGGATGTTCCATTTTGACCTGCTCAATAAGAGCCTTGGTCGGGAAGATCCAGAAGATCGACTCACCTTCTTCAATCTTGGATTGTGCCGCAGTTAACAGCATATACTGCAAGGCTGTCTTACCAGTTCCGGTAGGGAGCTCTTGTAAGTATTTGCCAGCGGCTAGCTCGACAATGGCGTCGCGCTGGATAGGGCGAGGCTGACGGATCTTGGCATTGGTCGGGAAGGCTTGCTCAAGCTCTCGTTGGGTAAACATTAATTTACCGGTTGCCATGGTTTTTCTCCTCAGAGGATTCTCGTATGATATACAACACGCTCATCCCCAAACCCAAACCATACTCCATCACCGAATTGCTTGGATTCTGGAAATCCTCGATCAATTCCTGGCGATGTTCTGGCTTAAGCTTGCGGAATCTTTTACGGCGAAAGAATTTTCGCAACTCATCGAGGGTGATTTTCCGCTTCTTGGGAGGCACGACTCGTTCGAGCTCCTCCTGAGTAAATTGCAACTTTCCAGTTGGCATCGAAACGCCTCCTTTTTATTTGGGATTGAGTTGTCAAAGGTCAATATCACGAGGTTAGTCGTGATGGAGCACTATAACCACATAATTACATCGTGTCAAACCAGGGTACTTGACATGCTTAATGACCTGTAGTAAAGTGCTAAACCTGATTGTGTTTGTTTGGCAGACATCCGTTTGCGGCACAACAGTCGGTTCTTTGCAAAGGAAACAGGTCATGACTGACAGCGTTCTGGAAATGCCGAAGATTTCGGCAGAGCGGGCGTCTGAGATTATCAATCAGCCGCTCAAGTCCACCATTCAGTGGGCAACGTTCGAGTTTGGCATCCGTGGCCTCTCACCGATCATGCTTGATCGAATGACGCGGACGCAGGTACTGGGGCTCATCACCGGCCAAAAGGTCGACTATCCTAAGGACGAGCCCCTCGAAACCAAGGCGCAGCGCAAGATGTACAGCGACAGCTACGCCGAGGACATGCCGGATGGTTTGTTCGGATTCCCGAAAGAGAATCTGGAAGCTGCTCTACGGGATGCAGGCGTAGCCGTGCAGTACGGTTCGGGCAAGAACGACCGAATCACGATGGCAACGAAGGGAACGGAGTTGCATTACTTTGTTCGCCTTCGCGAACCGTTCTACGCCCTGCTCGGCATGGACGGAAAGCCCGCGAGCTGGGAAGTCGATTTGCGCAAAGGCAATGCTACACAGGGCAATGGCGCCGTGGGCATCATCCGCGCTCGTTTCGACGAGTGGGGAGTGGTCGGCCATGTGGACGTGAACATCGACGAGCTGCGTCCAGAAAAAGCTGAAGAGTTGTTCACCAAGGCTGGCGTTAAACAGGGCCTCTGCTCTGCTCGTCCCTCAAAGAAGATGTCCTTCGGCCAGTTCGCGTTGACGCATTTCAAGTGGATTGGCGGCGCAGACCCCAAGAAGGCAATCTCGCGCGTGTCCACGGTCGCGGCCAAGGCCAAGAAGGCCACGGGACGAAATCGTATTGCTCCCGTCGAGAGCAATGGCGACCTGGAGTCCGCAGAGGGCAACGGCGAAGCCTAAACCGTTCTTTTATTGCAACCGCTACACCGCTCGGGAGAAATTTTCTCTTGAGCGGTATTTTATTTGACTTGAATTAAATACAATGGTATAAGAGTCATTCCCCATCCCGCCTATGTTCGCGGGCCTATGCGAGGGAAATAAGTCCTTTGACAATTAGGAGAAGTGTTATGCAAACGCTACTACGGATTCCGGGTGTGTCATTGGAGGTGTATAAAGAACGCCACCAACTAATACCAGAGGACGATGGTTACTTGGGCCAGTTGTGGTCTGGGTCGGCTGTAGTTATGGCCGTCATTGATCCCAATGCCCGTCACATGGTGGGCATTTTCCGCGACGGCTGTGATCACTACATCAAACAAAAGGATTGGTTGAACAATCCAACAACCGAATCGCAGCAGAGGTGTCACGAGCTGTACTTGGCCGGCCGCAAATTTGCGGAAGGAACCAAGGTGTACGGTATCAAGACGCCGCTGCGGGTGGATGAAAACCAATCTATTAATACCGTGCACTATCCAGAGAACATGCTCATGCTCGCTCAGTTCGGCCACAACAGTAGTGGCCAACTGACAGGTGAGGCAGTAATCTGGAAGATTGCGCTGGTATCCCAAGGAGGCGCATTCTTTGTCACGACGCAGGAAGCTTACAAGGTGCGAGCCTATGCGAACGACAAAGGTAAAACGTGCTTCCCTAGATTTGGGGGACACAAGCAGCTCGAAAGTCTCCTCGTAGCCACTGCACCGGAAAGCTTGCCTTGTTTGCCCCTGCCTTCTTTTGTTCCCGACCAAAAAATAGAAATGAACGGGCTGAAGAGTAACGAAGGCGTAGTCGAAAGGTGGTACGACGCCCGCAATATGGGATGCATTATTACATCCCAAGGAGCGGCTCGAGTCCACTGGAGCGAGGTACCGGAGCGGCCGCGGCGTCGCTTTCTTGTCGAAGGGGAACGGGTGCAATTTGCCGATTTGCGGCAGCCACCCAAGAACCTCCCGACACAATGGCGAAAGGCACGGAAGGCTCGGTTTAAACTGCAAGCACATGGAGTGCGACCCTGTTAACAAAGTGTAAAAGACTTCCAGGTAGGAAGCTCCGTCGTGCTAGGCTGAGTCCGGCTACGTCACGTTTTGTTTAGTGCTACTGTGTTGAGCCGAGGTTGGACAAAAGTCCGACATTAATCATCATAGCGCTTTGTGTCGCTACGTCGTGTAAAGTCGCCTTTTGCGTCATATCGCAGCGTTCACTCAGCTGTTGTCAAGAACAGAATAGATTCGTTACTGATCATCGCAGTGCAGAGATACACTTTTGTGTACTCTGCCTGCGATATTTTCTGCTTTGCAATGCTGATCTTAGTTACGCAGTGTTGCGTTTGGTCCGGAAGAGTCCAGCATGCGATGGACAAACGTCCGTCATTGATTCAGTGTTGCAACGTCATGTAAGGCTCAATCAAGCTTGTTCAGGTGGAGGACGAGTACATTACTCGTCACTGATTGTATGTCAGTAGTGTTCAGCTGCGCATGGTATGTCACCCTAGAGCAGAATGCACTAACGGATGGCTACGGCCGTCATTGATGTGGAGTGAACTTTCGTTGAGCTCAAGCTTCGTTCAGTAGAGTTCAGTCTCGTAAGGTTTAGCGGAGGATGGACAACGGTCCGTCATTAATATCGATCGTGGACGTAGTGTGGTGGAGTTGCGTCCGGCAGCGCCAGGTTCGGGCACCGAGGATGGAGTGATCCGTCCCTTATGATTGCGACGCTCCTGAGTGTAGCTCTCTGTTGTGCACTGCAACATAAGTAGACCAGTATTCAGCCTAGGACGGGAAATCCCGTCATTGATCAGGCGATTATCTGCAGCTTCATTCTGTAATGTTCAGTTCAGCAAGGTAGAGTACGCCATCGCGTCACTGAGCGGAGGATGGACAACGGTCCGTCATTGATTCTACGTTACTGTAGGGCATAGCAAAGTAACGCAGCCCCCTGTTCTAGCTTTGTAGCTCCGCTGGATGGGGTTACCCATCTCTGATTAATGGCATCGTTGTGTTCAGTAGGGTTAAGCCTACTATCGTTTTGTTCTGCTGGTCGCGCGAGAGATTCTCTCTCATTGATTCGGCAAGGCATCGCATAGCCTTGTAGGCTATCGTAGGCTTTGCTCCTGCGCTATGCGTCAGAGTTGAGGATGGAGTAATCCGTCACTAATCGTCCTTAGGTAAGGTGCCTCTGAGTTTTGTCTAATGTCGTGTAGCCCAACCATGCGTGAAGGATGGCATCTGCCGTCACTGATCTTTATCTTCTGGACCATTCTTGGTAATTCCAAGTCTGGTCTTTTTTATTTGCTACAATAGAGGTATGGATGAAATAAACTCAGTGCAGCAGCGCCTCGATGCGATTGAATATCGAAATAAAAGAGTGGAGGCGGATAAGCAGTGGGAAACCAGTTACACTCGTCGAGTGCTGCTCTTTGCTTTCACCTATATTGCCCTGGGTTTATACATGTGGGCCATCGGTGTGTTTCAGCCGTGGCTTAATGCCATTGTTCCCTCAATTGGATTTTTACTGTCGACGCTCACTTTGCCGTATTTTAAGGAGCGATGGGTGAAGAAACATACTAAGCCCAATGCTCGTGCATGAACCAAGTCAACAGCAAATTTGACTAGCCTCTCTGTATTCCTTAAACAAGCAGTATAGTAAAAGGGTGGTACGCCAACTAATTACTCAATTTATTCCCCGCGGCAGCGTGGTATTGTCGCTGACCACCTTGGGATCGTACGTATTGGGGTTAGTGCGTGATCGGACCTTTGCCCACACCTTTGGCGCTTCTACCCAGTTGGATAGTTACAACGCGGCATTTTTAGTGCCGGATTTTGCGTTTAACTTTCTGGTTGCCAGCGGCATTGCTGCTGCCGTCGTGCCGCTATTTACTCAGTTGTACCGGCAAGATCAGCGCCAAGCCACCGCCTACATTAACAGCATAATGAGCGCCGCTGTTGCTGTTATGGGTGTATCGGCCATAGTCATTATTATTGCCGCCCCGGCCTTAAGCCGGCTAGTTGCACCAGGTATTAGTGCTGAAGGGCAACTCGTCACGGCAAACCTGATGCGCATTTTGGCTATTTCTCCGCTGCTGTTTGCGGCATCAAATGCGCTCGGCGCCATGTTGGTCGCCCAAAAAAGATTTCTCTGGTACGGCCTCTCGCCCCTGGTGTATAACTGCGGCATCATTGCTGGTGCAATCTTGCTCGCGCCACGCTTTGGTATTATGGGTGTGGCTTACGGGACACTCATTGGTGCCAGTTTGCACTTGTTAGTCCGTGTAATCGATGCCTGGCGATCTGGCTGGCGCCCTCGTCCCATCCTCCAATTACCTATGCCAGAATTAGGCACCACTATCCGTTTAATGATTCCTAAGATGATAGGTCACCCCGTTGAGCTACTCACCTTTTGGGTCTTTACTACCCTTGCCTCACTACTGGCGACCGGCTCGATCACCGTTTTAAACTTTGCCCGTAACTTTCAAAGTGTCCCGGTGAGCATTTTAGGTATTGCTATGGCCACCGCCGTGTTTCCGGCCTTAGCCGAAGCCGGCTTGCAGTCGCCCGCAGCCGTACGAAAACTACTCAACCGCACTACTATAAGCATTCTAGTAGCAAGCACTGCTGCTGCCTTGTGTATGTTTGCCATTCGTCGCCCGCTCGTAGCACTGCTATTAGGTGGGGGAGCGTTTGATGCCGACGCGGTGGCGCACACTGCGCTAACTCTCGGCGTATTTTGCTTAGCCATTCCGACGGAGTCGATCAGCCATCTCTTTGCCCGTACGTTTTACGCCACCAAAAATACAACGATCCCCGTAATCTTTACGGTTGTAAGCCTACTGGTAGCTGGCAGTAGTGCCTATTATTTTAGCCAATCAATCGGCATTGTGGGGCTGCCGCTCGGTTTTTTCTTCGGCAGTCTTGTGAAGACAGTTGGGCTGTGGCTAGCACTGCAACGGCGGCTGGCTACTTCGTAGTGCCTACCCGACAACGATAATTACTTTGCGGCCAAGCTCAACTTTACCGTCGGTGCGCCAATCATGCATCGCATTCATGATAATAGCTTCATCGTAAATATAGTCGGCGCCATGGCGGGTGCCTGGGTCATTCGTAATAAAGCGGCCATCAGCGGTGTAGCCCTTAATTACGAGCATATGGTACGGCGGGCCAGGTGCGCGGAAGTACGGGTTGTGCAATTGTTGTCCGGCCGCCGGCATAATTACCAGCTTGCCTTGGCTCAATGCTTGTTTGATATCAGCCACGGTTGGTTTTTCTACCAGGGCGACAGCTTTGATCTTAAAATGTTCTCGCAAAATAATGGCAGTTTCAGCAGCTGTCGTATCTTGCCAGTAGCCGAACCGGGTGTCTTCAAAGTCTTGAATAGCCAATAGTTTAGCATCTGCTACGTCTGCCGACGGCAATGATTCATTGCGTACGTAGCTGGCTGCCATTAAGGCCGACGCCTCCTCGCAGAATTCTTTGTATGGTTCTTCCCAAATGGCGTGTGGGGCTTGCACGGTAAACGGCACCGCCAGGTTTATTTCTGCAGGAAAGGGAATACTTGGAGCCGAGGGGGTGATAACCGGCGAGGCTGTTGGCGCCATAGACGGATGCATGCTAGCAACTGCTTGTTGGTAGTCGACTGCCTGCGGCAATGTAGCACGCTCGAGCGTACGAGAAATATCTGAACGATTCATATACAGCGCCAATGCTCCCACCACGCCCGTGGCGACAAGCAGGAGTAAAAAAATCCAAAGTAATCGACGTTTTGTCATATTAATCAATTGCCTGACCCACACGATAGGCGGCTAAGCTTTTAAGGTCAATAGGAGCAATGTCACCGGTCCCGCCCCGCGCCACCAATCGTGCCCACGTTGTTACCCACTGCCGCAACTCCCCCTCCCGGTTAATTTCCCACACCTTTGTTTCGCCTGGTATGCGCACCCAGCGTGGCTTTTTAGGCGCGACCACCACGCCGCTGTGCTGAAAACTGTCCCAGTTATTCATCAATTCCGCTGTTGACCAAGTGCGTTGACCCACATCAGGATCCATCAAGTAAAACCGCGTTGGATTTTTCACGGTGCCATCGAATCCATACACCACCCGCGTATGCTCACCATTGATTCCTTGGATCATCTTTTCTGTCGGCGTTTGCCAAGTAGCGACCGTCGGATTCTCGGAGTGGCCCCAAATAATCACTGGGTTACCGGCCGTAATATGCTGGGCTAGCATAGTGGCTGAACCATTTTTAATGACGTGCGTCTGCGCATACCGTTTACCCAACTGTGCGATTGGGTCCCAGTACACGCCGTAGCCGGTTTGTAGCATCCTGCCATTAATACTGCCGACAAAACCGGTATAAGGGTCACCCCACACGCCGTTACTACGTGGCGTTGGATCAAAGGTTAAGTGAGCCATTAACTCATCTTCAGTTACTGCAATATTATGAGTGCCCAGTGCCATTTGTAGCGTTGCAATTTCGCAGCTTAGGCTATGTTCTTGGCGAGATGCCACGTAATCGGTACTGCCACTTGCTGCGCGAGGGCAACAGAGGCAGGCAACAGCCAGCTACTCATGACCACCAACAATGCCAGTGAAAAAAGAATTGAGCGAGCTACCATCTTCTTAGCATACCGTAGTAGTGACATGTCGACATGGCGATAGTAGTTCTCTTGAGTAAAAGAGCAAAGTAAGGAACTGTGAAGACATGAGATTGGTATCCAGGTTGCAGGGGAGGTGGAATATATGACAATTGGTGTAACTAATATTTCTCCCTTGCTCGCGCTCGTGTTGGGCGTGCTCATTCTGATTTTTCCTCGGTTCCTAAATTACTTTATCGCGATCTATTTAATTGTTACCGGGATTTTAGGCCTCGGCATCTTAGGTTAAACGGTGTGATCTTTTATCGTCACCCGACACCGTGTGTCGGCATTAATTGACACTGTGCGCTCTATGGAGCCGAAAAAGCCTAGAAGTATGCGTTAATAGGAGTATGCTTAAGTGTATAAATCGGGAAGGGAGGTGAGATGTATGCTCGGCGTAATTGCATGGATTATCTTAGGAGGCATCGCTGGCTGGCTGGCGTCTCTCATTATGAAAACTGACGCCCAACAAGGCACGATCGCCAATATTATTATTGGTATCGTCGGCGCTGTCATTGGTGGCTTCGTCATGAACATGTTGGGGCAGGCGGGAACCACTGGCTTCAACCTGTATAGCTTACTAGTCGCTATTCTCGGCGCAGTAATCTTAATTTATCTCGCTCGCATGATCGGCTTCACGAAGTAAGTAACAGTAATTAAAGGGAAACAATTGAATAAAAAAGGACTGCAGCCGGCGCCTGGCCTCTCCAGCGCCGGCTGTTGATTTCCGCCAAGCTTGAATCATGGCACACTGGATGTATGACGATCACCAAATTAGGGCACTGTTGCCTACTCATTGAAGACCAAGGGGTGCGGATGTTAACCGACCCAGGAGTCTGGACCGAGGCTCAAAATGAGCAAAAAGACATAGATATTGTGTTAATTACTCATGAACATGCGGATCATTTTCACCTTGAGTCAGTTAAAACCATAATAAAAAATAATCCGTCAGCAAAGATTGTTACTAACAGCGCCGTCGGGAAGTTATTGGCGGCCGAAAACATTACAGCTATTAACGTAGAGGATGGCCAAACACACGAGCACGGTAGCGTTGTTATTACTGGTTACGGAAGAACGCACGCACCTATTTACCCTAGTGTGCCGGTGGTGATGAATACTGGCTACATGATCAACCAGCGCTTGTACTACCCGGGTGACGCCTTTTTCGTGCCTCAGCAACCAGTCGAGATTTTAGCGCTACCTGTCTGCGGCCCCTGGCTTGCTATCGCTCAAGCCATTGATTTTGCCAAGCAGATCAAGCCAGCGCGGTGCTTCCCGGTGCATGATGGCATGCTCAAAATTATGGGACCATTTCACGCCTTGCCACAGCGCGAATTAACCAAAGAAGGCATAGAGTTCACGCCACTGCTGGCAGGGGAAACGTTGACCATATGAAAAAAGTTTTATGCTTATTTGGCGTGCTTGATTGATATGATCAGTCAAATTGACCTACTTTCGCTGCGCACGCTTGTTTTAATTCGCCGACCAGGCGAACTTTTACTCGGACAGAAAAAACGTGGGTTTGGTGAAGGGCGCTGGAACGGTTTCGGCGGCAAATTACAATCGGGTGAAACAATTGCCCAAGCCGCGGTGCGTGAGGTCGAAGAAGAATGTAGTTTGCGTGTCAGTAACTTGGTGCAATGCGGGCAGCTTGGCTTTACCTTTGCTCATGATCCACTTGTCCTCAATGTCCACATTTTTACCACGCGCACCTACAGGGGCGAGCCGCACGAAACGGAAGAAATGAAGCCGCAGTGGTACCCAGAAACACAGCTACCACTGAAAGACATGTGGACAGACGACCAGCACTGGCTGCCCCTATTTTTGGCGGGGAAGGCGTTTAGCGGTGAATTTCATTTTGCTGACTGGAACACTATCAATCACTTTAATTTGAATGAGGTTGCGCCCGGCCATGAACCATGGCACACCACTACTATGGTTCAACGCGATGGCATCGTTAACGGATAAACACTGTGTGCCCTGTGAAAGGGGGACTAAACCGCTAGACGAAGCGGCGGTGAGGCAATATTTAGATGAGTTGCGGTGCCCATGGGAGGTTGTGGATAACAAGAAAATTCGAGCAGAGTTCAGCTTTAAAGACTTCGATGAGGCCATGTTTTTTGCCAACGAAGTGGCTGCCGTTGCTACCAGCGAAGATCACCACCCCGACATGCACATTTCCTTTAAGCGGGTAGTAATCGAGCTCACCACTCATGCCATTGGCGGGTTATCTGAAAACGATTTTATTCTCGCCAGTAAAATCGAATCGTGCTAATTAATTAATCAAAAAACTATGAAACATTACGTATGTGCGGGGAGTTGCCACGGGGTATCCGACACAGCCAAAGTGTGTGACACCGCCGATTGCACCAATGTCGGCCAGCCGTTAAAAGAATGTCACTGCGCCGATAATCACCATGGGCAAGTTGCCGGCGGCGATGCCGCTGCCACGCCAGCCAACGATCAAGGTTAACCAGCTAAAATTTTCTCGAAGTACTGCTGCATTGCGGCCGTTAGGGCGGCCGCTTTTTGGTCAGCTGCCTGGGCTACCTCAGTAATTTTTTCGTCGCTGCTATCTGGCGCTACCGGGAGGTGCACCTGCGCATAAATTTTAAGTTTGGGCTCCGTGCCCGATGGCCGCACCGTTAAACGGGTGTGGTGATCTGCTGCTAATTCATAAATCAACACATCGCCCCTCGTGCCGGGGCTTTTTGGATCCAGCCGATCTACCACGCGTACCACTGGCCATTCACCCAGCTGTTGGGGTGGGTTTTGACGTAAACCGGCCATCAGCCGCGCCATAGTGGCACTGCCTTCTGCTCCTTGGTAAGCCGTATTCTGCAATGTTTCCCAGAACATACCGTACCGCCGGTATAGATCATTGAGTTGGGTAACGAGGTTTTTGCCCTCGTCTTTTAATTTGGACGCCAGTTCGCAAATCAATAAAGCCGCAATTGCCGCGTCTTTATCGCGGGCATACGTGCCCTTTAAGATGCCATGGCTTTCCTCGCCGCCAAACAAGAACGTTTCCTTGCCTTCGCTCCGGCGAATCAGTTCCGCCACGTACTTGAAGCCAATTAAAATGTTATCGTAAATAGTCACGCCAAAATCTTGCGCCATTGCCGTGATAAAATCAGTGGTCACAATGGTTTTAACCACGAAATCAGTCGGGTGTAATCGCTGTTGCTGTTTCAGTTGCTGCAGTACGTGGTACCCGATCAGGGCTGCAATTTGGTTACCCGTGAGGAATTGATACGCACCCGCGCTATCTCGCGCAATCACGCCTAAGCGGTCCGCATCTGGATCAGTGGTAATGGCAATGTCAGCCTGCAAGCGCTGTGCGTATTCAGTCACTAAGGCACTAGTGTCGCGTACTTCTGGGTTCGGCACGTTATTCTTAATATTAGGAAACGCCCCATCTGGCTCGGCTTGTTCCGCCACGACCGTCACCTTAGTAAAACCAGCCGCCTCGAGCACTGGCAGGACGCTGCGGCTACCCGACCCGTGCAGCGGAGAGTAGGTGATAGTGGCCGAGCGAGCCGGCGACAGTGATTCTGCCGTAACGGCGGCTACATAGGCTTCATCAATCTCCTGGCCAATAATCGCAATCTGCCCAGCTTGTAGGGCCGCCGCGTAGTCAGTTTGCTGAATGGTGACTACCGCACTAACAGCCGCCATGATGCCCGCGTCATGCGGAGGCACGATTTGGCCACCGTCGCTCCAGTACGCTTTAAAACCGTTATCTGCTGGTGGGTTATGGCTGGCTGAAATAACCACGCCTGCTGCGCAGGACAGTTGCCGCACCGCAAACGAGAGCTGGGGAGTGGCCCGAAAACCGTCAAATAAATACACCTTAAAACCATTTGCCGCAAAAATACTGGCAGTCAATGTTGCAAATTCAACCGACGTTAATCGAGTATCATACCCAATGACCACGCCCGCTTTTTTTGTAGCTTCGCCCTGCTGCTGTAAATAGTCGGCCAAACCTTGCGCTGATTCGCCAATGGTGACGCGATTAATCCGGTTAGCGCCCACGCCTACTATGCCGCGTCGCCCGCCGGTGCCAAACGGTACCACTTTAAAAAAACTATCTTCCAATGTTTGCCAGGCATCCGAGGCAATCAGTTGTTCTAATTCAGCCTGGTATTCGGCGTATTTTGCCTGAGTTAACCAGATCATAACGTGGGCCCCCGCCGCTTCCGACAGGCGCTCCTCAGCTACCGCTTGTTCAATTGTTTCTGATGAATTCATATTATTTACTCTAATCGGTCAGGGGCGTATTCTCAACGTAGTTCCTTCGCCCTTTTGTGCTTCAAGGAGGCCGTTCATGAGTTGGCAACGAATTGGCAAACGAGTGCTCATTAGCATCTTGGTACTACGAGGAACCTACTCGCTCATCATGATCGACTCTGCCCAACTGTGGCAGTGCTGTCGTTCCTGGGTGTACACTGCCCCGCCGCGCCCAGCAATCTCGTCTTCGTGGCAGGAACCAATACCGGATCAGAAATTTGTGGTTGATGCCACTCAAAACAACGGGGAAGTGTTCGGACAACTATTAACTATGTACGCCTTTGCTCATGCGCAGGATCTGGAGTTTACCTTGCTAACCCAAGCCGACAAACCACGGCGCGCCCAAATCTTTGTGACCAAGCACACAACAAACGGCAAGCACGTAACCGGCATAAGTGTCTTGAATATTCAGCATATTCACACCACCACTTCGTCACCTACGTTCGCCTACTTTGCTACACCTTAATCCGCCTCTCGCGGATTTTTTTATTGAATAACATCACTAGCAATTGAACGGGAATGTGTAGTATCTAATAAGCTAATCACCTGCCTGCCGGCAGGCAGGGCTACGACCTAATAAGCTGCCTAAAGCAGTCCCATCGCTTCCTTAGCGCGACTCAACGTTTGGGCAGCTACCTGATCAGCTTGGTGGTTACCGCGCCCGAGTAGAATGCGTAATTCATCATCGTTGGCCCGAATCGCTTGGTATTTTTCTTGCAGTGGCGCCAAGTGGGTAATAACCGTTTCAGCCAGCGCTTCTTTGAATTCCTTGTAGCCTTTACCCGCAAACGTAGCTTCGATACTAGCTGCATCCTCGCCCGAAAAAGCTTGGTATAGTGCGAGCAAATTCTTTACGGCTGGTCCACTGGTCGTGAAAGAGAACACCGGTTCAGTTTCAGTCATGGCGCTCATTATTTTTTTACGGATCACGTCGGCGCTATCGCTTAAGGCAATATAGGTCTTAGGCTCATCGCTCTTACTCATTTTTTTCGTGGGATCAGTCAGCGACATCACGCGGGCGGTTGCCGCTGGCACATAGGCTCGAGGCACAGTAAAAATTTTGCCAAAACGCTTATTAAAACGCTCCGCTACGGTGCGGGCTAATTCCAGGTGCTGAACTTGGTCTTCGCCTACCGGCACTACCTCAGCTTGGTACAGCAAAATATCTGCGGCCATCAGCATAGGGTAACTAAACAGCGCCACCGAAGTGCCGGCGGCTTGCTTGGTAGCCTTGTCTTTAAATTGGGTCATGCGCGTCAGCTCGCCGTACGGCGTAATCGTGGCCAGTAACCAAGCTAGCTCAGTATGAGCGGGTACGTGCGACTGCACGAAGATAGTACTTTTGTTTGGATCCAGTCCTGCCGCCAGGTAGAGTGCGGCCGCGTCCAAGATTTTATCCTGTAATTCTTTTGGCTCGTACGGCACCGTAATCGCGTGTTCATCCACGATGCAGTAGAACGCCGTGTTATTTTCTTGCAGTGTTACCCACTGTTGGAGTGCTCCTAAGTAATTGCCGATATGCAAGTTACCGGAGGGCTGAATGCCAGACAAAACAGTCTTGTGCTGAGGTATTTCCATAACCCTTAGCGTAAGGGCAAATTAGCTAGTAAGCCAGTCAGCTCCTAATAAGCTGCTCTATACTTCAACAATAACTGGCAGAATCATGGGGCGGCGTTCCGTCTTTTGGAACAGGAATTGACCTAATCCATCGCGCAAGCTGGCTTTCAAGTGGGTCCAGTTTGGTTCTTGGTGGCCGGCGATTTGTTTTTCAATAATCTGGCGGACCTTCTGGCGTGTATCCGTTACCAATTGCTGGTGTTCTTTGATATAGATGAAGCCGCGAGAAATTAAGTCGGGTTCACCCACGAGCGTACCGGCGTGGCCATCAATCGTCGCAATCACTACCACCATGCCATCAGAGGCTAATAGTTGGCGATCGCGCAACACGACGTTGCCGACATCGCCTACGCCTAAGCCGTCCACCATAATGTGGTTAATTTCATACTTCTCACCAGTGAGGCGCACTTTATCCGGGGTGATTTCCACCACTTCGCCGTTGCCAGGCAAAAGCACGTTGGATCGAGCCATGCCGTGCATTACCGCCAACTTGGCGTGCTCGGCTCGATGGCTAAAGTAACCGTGCGCCGGAATAAGGTACTTCGGCTGGGCTAATTCAATCATGTGGACTAAGTCTTCGCGTTGGCCATGACCACCGGAGTGAATATCCATCATCTTGTAGTGGAACACTTCTGCACCTTGCTTGTAGATTTGATCTTTCACTAGCTGAACCGAGGCTTCGTTGCCCGGAATAACCGAGGAAGAGAAAATCACGACGTCACCCGCCGCCAGTTCTAAGCTGCGGTGTTCTTTATTTACAATCCGCATCAGTACGGCGTTGTCTTCACCTTGCGCGCCAGTACACAACACCAACACTTTACCAGGCGCCATCTTGTTGCTTTGCTCAGAAGTAATAAACAATTCTTTTTTAGCTTTCAAGAAGCCAATTTCGCGGGCAATTTCCACGTTGGTTTTCATGGAGTAGCCCTCGACTACTACTTTGCGGCCATGGCGCTCGGCAATCATGATCATCTGTTGCAACCGATCGATCATCGAAGAGAACGTCGCCGCAATAATACGCTGGTTAGGATGCTCACCAAATAGTTTATCCAGGTTTGTTTCCACGATTGATTCAGAAATCGAATGACCTTCTTTTTCTGAACCGGTGGAATCACCATACAAAATGGTAATGCCTTTGCGGCCAAGTTCCTTGATATGTTCTTCGTCCGCTGGCTGATCGTTTACTGGGTTAGTGTCGAATTTAAAGTCACCAGTAAAGGCAATCGCTCCGGCGGGGGTACGCACTACCACGCCGAACGCATTAGGGACTGAGTGGTTCACGTGGAAAGTTTCAATTTCAAATTTACCCAATCGGAATACTTCCTTTGGTTTCACAATGTGGACCACCGGTTTGGCGTAGTTGGGGAAATCCGTATGGCGCTTTTGCACCAGACGCATCGTAAATTCTGAGCCATATACCGGCGGGTTACCCAGCTTAGGTAGTAAGTGGGGGACCCCACCGAAGTGATCATAATGGGCGTGCGTGATAATAACGCCCTTCACGTTTTTTTCTTTGCCGTACAGCGGTGAAATATCGGGAATAATATAGTCGATCCCGTGCATGTTTTCGGTTGGGAACATCAGCCCGATATCAATAATCACAATATCGCCTTTGTATTCCACCGCCGCACAGTTGCGGCCAATTTCTTCGAGGCCGCCAAGAGGCAGTAAGTACATCGCATCCGGGTTGCGGGGCGGTTGTTTGACGTTAGGTAAATCGCGAGATTTTGGCGGACCAAAATGAATACCGGAGCTGGTTTCGCGTCGGCCACGGCCACGAGGGCCACCTTTGCCACCGCGCCCGCCACCTTGTGGTCGTCCACCGGGGCGACCGCCTGGGCGTGGGGTAGAACCACCAGCAATGTGTGAGGCGGGGCGTGGGGTACGAGCTGCTGCCGGCGCCATTGGCGCGGACGGTGCGTTTTTGCGGGTACCAGTTAATTGAACCGGGCGGATTGGCGGCGGGGGAGGCACGATGCGGTTAATCGGCGAAGTCGAAGGGGGAGTAGTTTGATTCATGAGAAACGTTAAGTAATTAGTTAAAAGCAGCACGTACGGGGCGCGCTAAAGTGGATTAATAATTTGTCCGTAATGACATAAGTGGTTAGATGTGTCGGAAGGACTGGCAAAGCCAGGACCGTGAATACAAGTAAACGTATGACACGAAAAATAAGGTTTTGGGGAGAAACTCGATCTTTCGTCTGATACTCTTGCGGAGGCTCCAGCTCTGTAATCTACGAGGTAGTATAGCAGACGGCCCACATTTGTCAAATTTAAGTGGAGTGTGCAAGACTACAGCTACCACGCAGCCCAGGGGATGTGGTGGAACGGTAGACACGTAGCGTTCAGGGCGCTATGACCATTAGGTCGTGGAGGTTCAAATCCTCTCATCCCCACCCTCGTCCCTTCTTAAAGCAAGGGAACGATCGTTGGTACATTCTTTTCTGTTCTTTAAATTCACAACGTGGAGGCGACATGAATGCTGCAAGTATTGGCCAGGAAACCTTTCGTATGGAGGCTTTAGGAGTGATCTTTCAAGAAGCCCAGCGGGCAAAGGATGCTGGCTACAAAGGCGTTAACTTTGATGGTAGGCCAGATGAGATTTGGATCTCGTTTGCCTCGAGCGACAGTTCTGCAGTCTACCAACCGCAACATTACTCTAGCGACCATTGGCAGGATATTTGTCTGGCTATGCACTTAGTTGATCGCTTGGCACGCCGCGTGGGCTGCCCCGGGCTAGTGTATTTGAGTGGATCCATATGGCATATGCGCTTAGCTAACTTGAACGGCAAGTTACTCTCGATTATCTATCAACTCCTGCATCGAGTAGATGAAACGATAGCAGTGCTCGATGAACATCTTGAGCTACCAATAACAAGCTAGTTGCGCTGCCTTTCCCCTGGGATATCCGCTCGGGGTTTTTTATTACCTACAAAAAAGCGCTCTAACATTCCGCGCAAAAGCGTTACTCGTCTGCGCACTGGCAATCGACTGCACATTGTTGCCGGCGGATGTAGCGACGGCAGTTACGCAACAATTCCGCCTCAGGTTTAGTCATGCGTCCAGCCGGCTTGGCATCAGGTAAAGCAGCATACAATTCCAAATCGTTATGCCAGCAGCGGGCATTTTCTGCCTTATCGCGATGTTTACGAATGGCCTGGCGCAACTTCATAATGAGTTGGCGCAGTTGCGAGGGGGTAAATTTTTTTAAATCGCGGTCTTGGCGGCGTGGCATCTTATTCAAGTACGCGAATGCGCTGGTCGTGAGTACTAATAGATTGGCTATGCTCTTTGACCGTTTCTTTCATTACTGCCAAATCAACACGAATGTTGCCAACTTCTTCAAAGGTCGCATCGAGCTTGTCTTGCATTTTTGGAATCGGCTCAACTGCCTCCAGAATCAAATTGATTTTGCCCTGGATATCTTCGAGAACTACGGTGTATTGGTCACGTTGAACGCTCTTTTTCTTCATAACAGTAAGATACCACTCAGGAATTTCAGCAGCAATAACGCTGAGGCCAGACTATACTTCCCCCGCCAATTCCACTAAGCGTTTTTTAAAGTTTTCTACGCCTGCCACGGGCACTGGATCAATCCCGTATTCTTGTGCTAAGTGATACGTCGTCCACAGGCCGAATGACACAGCATAAAAGATTTTCTCCAGCACCGTTTGCCCTTCAACCACAACGTCGCTCACGCCTACGCCCCATGATTGGTATAGCTCGCTTGTTACAGCCATCCGAGCTTTGTTGCGTTCGTGGTCGTCACTATCTTTCAGCATCACTACATGGAACTTTCCTTGCGGGGCGGTGAAGCCAACCATTTCATTGTGATTTAGCTCGGGAAATTCATTCCAAAACGCCGGCACCTTCACATTTTCATTGGTTTGGATTTTAAAATTCTTAGCCGCAAAACTTAACAGCGACGCACTCGTGTAAATAGGCGTGACGCCTTTAAGTTTGCTGGCCAGGGCTTTCGCTGGAGATTCCAGGGTAGCAATTATTTCATCGAGTACGTCGGCCACCCGATTTAAATCACTGGTAATATCTTCGGCCAACCCGCTATTTTTAAGCGCTGTGGCTAAACCCACAAAGCTGGCGAACAAGGTGTGGCGGGGCTGCATGCCGGGGAAATCAATCGTGACTACTGGCATGCCATCGGCCGCCGATAACTCTGCCAACTTCCCTCCCGAAGTATTGCTTAAAATGGTGTAGCCGCTCTGTTTTGCCGCCGCGTAGGCCGATAATGTTTCTTCGGTGTTGCCGGAGTACGTGCTGCAAATAACCAGCGGGTTTTTGGCGTGCAGGCGGGGCAAACCATAATCGCGATGCACAATCAGGGGCACTTTCGTTAAGCCTAAGGCATTGAGTAAATCACCAGGATGGCCACTGCCACCCATGCCCGCTACCACAATAGCGTCAAATGCCCCTTCCACGCGCACATCTTTATTAACGGTGAGCGACTGACGAATTTGATCAGCTTGCGTAAGAATAACGTCGCGCATATCGGCCATAGTAGTAAATGTAAAGTTATAAATTAAAAGTCAAAACAATAAGGTACTCTACCGAGCACACTTTTAAATTTAAACTATCGTCGCTGGCGACACCACTATTTTTCACTTTTCACCCTTCACTTTGAACTATTGGCTGTTCCAGACGCGCTTGGTGCGGACATGCCAGCTCTCGATATTGTTAAAGCGATCAGATGGCAAGCCAGAGTATTTCAAATCAATGCCATGGACGTCATCTTTAGTGGCGAACAGGTAGTACGGCCGGTACAAAATTAACGCGGGCTTTAAATCCAGAATCTTGCCCTGGAACTGCTGGTACTTTTCTCGGCGTTCGTCGTCGTTAATCGTTTTGCGGGCTTCTTCAAGCAACTTATCCACTTCTGCGTTTTTAAACAGGGCAAAGTTTAAGCCGGGGTTGCGGGTTTGGGTGGAGTGCCAGAATGGGTACGGGTCTGGCTGCGGGTTTAGAATTTCGCCAAATAATAAAATTTCATAATCACGGGGGCGAACCACACTCTGTTGGATAGTGCCGGCACCAAAATGTTGGATCTCAGTTTCAACCCCAATGGCTTGCCATTGCTGCTGCACTATTTCAGCCGTCCGTACGTATTCTGGCCAATCGGTGGTGGCAATCTTCAGGTGTAAGCGTTTATCATCTTTTTCGCGCACGCCATCATTATCTGTATCCTTCCATCCGGTTTCCTCCAGGTTTTGTTTGGCTGCTTCGGGGTCGTAGGCCGGGGCAGGGATATCGCTGTTAAAAGCAAACACGCCTGGCGGAATCGGTAAGTGCAACGGCTCACCTTCACCTGCTAACGCTTCTTTTACTAAACTGCTGCGATCTAATCCGAGCGATAGCGCGTTGCGCACGCCGGCGTCACTTAAAATATCATTTTGTTGCTGATTAAAGAATAAGCCGAAGTACTGCGGCAGCAGTAGGCGGTGGATATCAATCGAGCGCTGCTTACTTACTTTCGACAACAGCTGCAGTGGTAGGAATCCAATCCCATCCACGTTACCCGCTGCTAATTCCTGAATCGCTTCTTCGTGCGTAGGGTAGAACATGAACGTAATTTCATCCAAATGTGGGTACTGACCGTAGTAGCTAGTGTTGCGTACCAGCTGCATGCTAGTGATATCGCCAGTTTTGCGCCGTGTGGCGATTTCCGAGAATTGGTAGGGTCCTGTCCCGACAGGCTTTAACGTTTGTTCGGCCAAAGCCGCGTTTTTGGGGGCAATACTTTCCCACACGTGTTCTGGCACAATGCCCACTGTCAACGAAGTTAAGAAGGGCGCGTAGGGCTGCGTTAATTTAAATAGCACAGTGGTGTCGTCTACTTTTTGTACTTCCACACCCTCAAAGGCACTAGCCAGTGGCGAACCGTAATCCGGCGTTTGAATACTACGGATAGTAAAGACGACGTCATCCGCCGTGAAGCGTTCACCGTCGTGCCACGTCACATCCGATCGCAAATGAATCGTATATTCTTTGTTATCGGGCGAGAGGGTGTATTCCGTGGCTAGGTCGTTTTGGAGCTGTAAATTTTGATCCAAGCGGAACAGTGATGAATAGACCAGACGGGAAATATCAATATCTAAATCATTCGCCCCGGCCAAAATAGGATTTAAGTACCGTGGCTGCCCAACGGCTGCCTCGGTATACGTGCCGCCATTTTGCGCGATGGTATGGGTATTGCGGCGAATGTATCCGGTCACGCTGAACATAGCCGAAACAAGCAACACCACTCCCAGTGCCGCAAACACCAGGCGCTCAACGCGCGACATGTGTGTGAGCAATACCTTGAGCCAGGCAGGAGGCGACACGCGGATAGTTGGCATTGAATAACTCATGGCGTCAAGGTTACGCGATTCTCACGAAAGGCGGAATTTAACCCGTAATCGTACGTTAAAGCAGCCGCATTGTCACATCCCGCTGTAGAACGCTCACCATTCGGGTCCGCTTCCAAAATAGCGTACAGTTCAAACACCGCCGGGCTTCGTTTCCAGTAAAAATAATCCACGCCCGCTTCCGCTAACGGATCAGTGGGGAACGGCTTAGCCTTATTGGCGTACGTTTCATTTTGAGCGCGCAACACTGCTTCCACTTCCGCCCGCACCGCGGCATTCGCTGGTGCATTTAATAAGCCACACCAGCTACTGCTGGCATAGGGCGGGTAGGTGCCATGCTGTCCCCGCGCAAAAAAGAGGGACCGCTCAATATCTTCTAAATGGTGTTTGCGGATGGTGTCACGCGCCTGCTTGTCCGATCGTTCTAACAGCCACATCCCGCCCAACAGCAAAGCCGCCAGAGCAACGAACACTGGGAGGCGGGACAAGTAGAATCCACGGTTGCGGCCAACCACAACGTCAGTTTACGAAGAGGTGGGCAAAAGCAGTAAGGAGAAAAAGCGATGCTAGGACAACCGTTGCTTGCCAAATCCGTTTTTCGCTTCCTCGCCGTACATGAAAGCCGTCACTGCCTCCCCCAAAGCTGCCACCCAAACCAGCCGAGCGGCTTTGCAGTAAAATGGCTATGGTTAAGCCAATGGAAATGAAGACCAGGGCGATTTTTAGTACTGTGGCGATATCCATAGAGAGATACTCTAAGCTAGCACCGTACCGAATGTGCGCTGGCGGGTCAAGGTTGACATCTTATAAATAATCCCGCAGGACTTTCGTTTTACTGGAGCCCAGTACCGCCGCCAGCTCGTCATCGGTGGCCGCTCGAATGTTTTTAAGCGACCCAAAGCGGGCCAGCAATCGCTTTTTTAATGTCGGCCCAATACCTGGAATTTCATCCAGCAGTGATTGTGAGGCCCGCTTGCTACGTAGCAGCCGATGGTAGGTAATGGTAAAGCGATGGGCTTCGTCACGCATCCGCTGCACCAGGTAGAGCGCATCAGAATCAAAGGGTAGGCGGATTATTTTAAATTGGCGACCCTTCCCTTGTTGACCGTCGGTGGGCGTGGGGCAGATAAAAATTTCTTCTTCGCGCTTGGCCAAGGAAATAACGGGGACAGTAATCTGTAATTCGTCCAATACACGCATTGCCGCCGAGAGCTGCCCCTTGCCGCCATCAATCATAATTAAGTCCGGCATGGGCCAGCCGCCCTGTTCACCCACGTGGCGGTTGCTGAAACGCCGGCCTAACACTTCTTGCATCATGGCAAAGTCATTCGGCGTATCTGGTAGCTGAATCCGAAATTTTTTATAGTGTTGCTTGCTGGGTTTGCCATCGATAAAAACGACCATCGAACCCGTCGCCAGTTTTCCTTGAATATTGGAAACATCATACGTTTCAATTCGCACCGGCGAATTGTCCCGCGTAGCTCCATCAGGAGCGAAGTGGGACGATATTCCAATAACACTGAACAATTCACCCACCGCTCGCTCCAAGCGCTGATCACTACTGAAGTTAATTTCTTCACTGGTTAACAACTGCTGCGCGTTGAGTTCACCCATGGCGAGCAGTTGCCGTTTTTTACCTCGCTGCGGCACCAGTAATATTGGCGGGGTGGCGTGATTAATCCAGTAGGCAATGGCAGCTTGGTCGGGTAGTGGGCACGGAATTAAAATCACGGCCGGAATATCTTGCGCCACTGCGTAGTACTGCAGCATAAATTGGCGCAGCACGTCTTCGATGAGCGCACTGCTGCGGTGTTTGAGTAAGAAGGTATTTTTTTGCAGCAGTTTGCCGTCCCGCACACTAAACACATTGGCCGCACTCTGGGTGCCGCGCGTCACAATACTCACTACGTCGAAGGATTCCTTAGTAGGCAAATATACTTTCTGCGAGCCTTCTAATTTTTCAATTGCCTGCAGCTGATCCCGAAACAGCGCCGCCCGCTCATAGGCTTTCTCCTGTGAGGCCGCCTTCATACCATCTTTGAGGCGCGCCATAATTTTGTCGCGTTTGCCTTCCAGAAAACTAATCACATTTACTATGTTCTCCGTATAGTGTTCAGAATCAACAGGTGGTTGGCCCACATCACTATGCCGAGGCGACGCCGGTAGGGAATTTTTCGCTTCAGGAGCGAAAAGTGGATGCGGGAAAAACCACGTTTTTTCTTTAGTACTCTCGCCAAAGTGGGGGAACAGCCGTCGCAGCAACTTCAATGTCCGCCGCACCGAACTGGCGGAGGAAAAGGGTCCAAAGTAGCGCCCGTCACCAACCGTAATTCGCCGCACCGGGTACACCCGCGGCATGGCTTCTTTAGTTACCTTAATAAAGAGGTAATACTTGTCATCGGTGAGTACGACATTATATGGTGGTTGATGCTTGCGAATCAGATTCGCTTCGAGGATCAACGCTTCGTTCTCGGTGTCGCAGCTAATCGTTTCAATGTTCACGATCTTAGGCAACATCTGTGCTTTAGCTGGTTCGAGCGCAGCACCAGGTTGAAAGTAAGAGCGGACCCGATGCTTTAATACTTTGGCTTTGCCCACGTACAATAGCTGCTCTTTAGCATCACGAAAAAGGTACACGCCGGGCTTATCTGGCAGAGCGCGCAACTGCAGCGTAATTGACTCGGTGCTCATAGAGGTGTTTGCTACTACTGTAGCGTTTTACGGTTCTCTCACCAATTTGTCCAGAATATTTCTCGAGGTGAAATAATGCCCTCAATGCAAATGCTGTTATGTTGGACTAGTGGCCAAGTCGGCTGCACCGTGACGATACTAAGCGTTTCCGACCTACCCGCGTGGTTTGCAATGGAGCCAATCGCGCCTTACGCCAAAACCAAAGAGCCAGTGGTAATTACCGGCTTTAAAGGTCGAAATATTCATACATTGTGCCAGGTCTTTGAATGGCGTAGTCCGGTTGATAGCAGAAACCTGGCCAATGTGGCTGATATTGAAATTGGGTTTAAGCAGCTGTGCGACCGAGTTGGGCCCGATAAGATCGACATGATCCAAATCAGAGGGAACTTTCATAATCATGTTGCTTGGATTTTCCCCGCCGCCAGTGCTGTAGACGATACCTGCCCAACGTCCGCTCCATGCCCAGTCCCTGCTCCCGCCTAATGCTGGAGCTTTTTTTACAACCAAGCTTGTCATAAGTGGCATTCGTCGATAAACTAGTCGCTATTGCTTAAAACTTACTAGCGTACCGGCTTATTCACTTACTTGCCTGTCCTCATGGCCAACGAAATCGTAATTAAGGGTGCTCGCGTCCATAATCTGCGCAATGTTTCGCTCACTATTCCACGGGATAAGTTAGTGGTCTTTACCGGGTTATCTGGTTCCGGCAAGTCAAGCCTAGCGTTTGATACTCTCTACGCTGAAGGACAGCGTCGGTATGTGGAATCACTCTCCGCCTATGCCCGGCAGTTTCTAGGGTTAATGGATAAACCCGACGTCGATCAAATCGATGGCTTATCGCCTGCTATTTCCATAGATCAAAAATCCACCACCCGCAATCCACGCTCCACCGTGGGTACCGTCACCGAAATTTATGATTACCTGCGCTTGCTCTACGCCCGTACCGGCACCATGCACTGTCCCAATTGCGGCCGAACTATTGCTCGGCAAACCATTAAGCAGATGGCCGAGCAAGTACTGCGCCTACCGTCCGATAGTAAATTACTGATTCTGGCGCCGCTGATCCGTGACCGTAAAGGCGAGCACCGGCAAGTGGTGAAAGACGCCAAAACCAGCGGCTACGCCCGCGTTCGTGTAGATGGCACCGTGTACAGCATTGAAGAAGCGCTAATATTACCGCTCGATCGCCAGCGCCGCCACTCGGTGGAAATTGTGGTGGATCGGTATTTTTTAGAGGCCAAGCCAGATCGTCCTCGCTTAAGCGATTCATTAGAAACAGCCACGCGGCTGGGCAACAGCATGGTGATCGTGGCTAATAGCGACACCAACCAAGAGTGGGTGTTCTCCGAAGAATTTGCTTGTCCAGATTGCGGCATAAGCATGCCGGCGATTGAGCCGCGAGATTTTTCTTTTAATTCACCACACGGTGCCTGTCCCGACTGTACCGGCTTAGGCACCAAGCAAGAAGTCGACGCGGAGTTAGTGATTCCCAATAAAAAATTGAGTTTATCTGAAGGTGCTATTAAACCGTGGAGCAAATCCGGCCGTTCGCGCTGGTACGACCGCCTGCTGCACTCGTTTGCTGTCGAACAGGGATTTTCGATGAATACGCCGATTGGCAAGTTGCCCACCAAAGACGTGGAAGTTATTTTATATGGTTCCGACGTACCCATTAGTGTCCGCACCCGCAGCGGCAACTGGGAAACCACGTATGAAGGTGTCATTCCACAGTTAATGCGCCGCTACAAAGAAGCTGCCTCCGATAGCGCCCGCGCGGAAATAGAACAGTATATGGTGGAACGAGCCTGCCCCACGTGCCACGGCAAGCGGCTGAAACCAGAACCATTAGCCGTGCTAGTGGGTGGCAAAAATATTCATGACGTGGTGTCCTTCGCCATTGATGACGGTCTGAAATTTTTCCTACAGCTAGCCGATGGCACCGCCACCGATTTTGATGCCACCAAACAAAAAATTGCCAAGCAAATCTTAAAAGAAATTACGGCTCGGCTCTCCTTTTTACAAGACGTTGGCTTATCGTACTTAACGCTTGATCGTCGCACCGGCACGCTAGCCGGTGGAGAAGCGCAGCGCATCCGTTTAGCGACCCAAATTGGTTCCGGCCTGGTAGGAGTACTGTACATTTTAGATGAACCATCGATCGGCTTACACCAGCGCGACAACAATAAATTAATCAAAACCCTGATTAATCTGCGCGATCTGGGCAACTCCGTCATTGTAGTGGAGCACGACGAAGAAACCATCCGCACTGCCGATCAGGTGGTCGACATCGGACCAGGCGCCGGTGAACATGGCGGCCAAATCATTTTTCAAGGCACGCCTAAGCAGCTTGAACGCAGTAACACGCTGACCGGTAAATACCTGTCCGGCAAGTTGTCTATTGAAGCGCCCAAACAGTACCGGCAGGGCAGCGGCAAAAAGCTCACCATTAAAGGTGCCACCGAACATAACTTACAGAACATTACAGTAGATATCCCCTTGGGCGTCTTTGTGTGCGTCACTGGCGTATCCGGTTCCGGCAAGTCCACCCTCATTAACGATATTTTAGCCAAGGTCTTAGCTCGTGAGTTTCACCGTGCCAAAACGCATCCCGGCGAGCACCAAGAAATTACCGGCTTAGATCACTTAGATAAAGTGATCACCATTGATCAGTCACCCATTGGTCGCACGCCGCGCAGTAACCCCGCCACCTACACTGGCGTCTTCACGCCTATTCGCGACCTGTTTGCCGCCACCGAGGAAGCTAAAGTCCGCGGGTATAAAGCCGGGCGGTTTTCCTTCAACGTCAAAGGCGGCCGCTGCGAAACCTGCCAAGGCGACGGCGTACTAAAAATTGAAATGCATTTCTTGGCCGATGTGTATGTAGAATGCGATGAGTGCAAAGGCAAACGGTACAACGCCGAGGCGCTGGAGATTGCCTACAAAGGCAAAAGTATTGCCGAGGTATTAGATATGACTGTTGAACACGCGCTCACCTTTTTTCACGCCGTCCCATCCATTCGCGATAAACTGCAAACCTTAACCGATGTCGGCTTGGGCTACATTCATTTAGGCCAATCCGCCACCACACTGTCCGGCGGGGAAGCGCAACGCATTAAATTAGCCACCGAATTGTCGCGCCGCGCCACTGGCAAAACGTTGTACATCTTAGACGAACCAACCACAGGACTCCATTTCGATGACGTCCGCCGCTTACTCGCCGTGCTACAGAAGCTCGTCGACAAAGGTAATTCTGTTTTGGTTATTGAGCATAATCTTGATGTTATTAAGTGCGCCGACTGCTTAATCGATATGGGCCCAGATGGCGGCGCAGCGGGGGGCACCTTAGTTGCGACCGGCACCCCCCGTGAAGTGGCTAAAGTCAAAGCCAGCTATACCGGCCAATACCTGAAGAAAATTTTAAACTAACGTGCTACAGTAGAGGGCATGAATAAGCGTCAATGGTACGCCAGTGTTATCGTTGCCAGTATCGGGGCCGTTATTACTATAGTTAGCGCCGCCCAGTACTTTGAGATTCCTAGCCTGCTGCGCACACAAGTGGTGAGTCAGCCTCTCTGCGGCTTCTTCGGAGGAAACGAGGTATGCATTAAAGGCGGCGGACTATTAGATGACAGCGAACCCGTCGAAGTGTCTATCTGCAACGATCGCAAAGATAATGATAAAGATGGTTTTGTCGACAAGAACGATCTCGGCTGCTATAACCTGGCGGGCCTTGTCGGCCAGCTGGATACTAACGAAATTACCAGCGCTGATGCGTTTCGAGATTTGGTCTTAGGAGAGGCAGGTGCCACTCGGTATCTGCCCAGTCGTGATACGGAAATCGGTGAGCCCGGGTGCGCGGACGGCGCTGACAATGACGACGACGAACTAATCGATGAAGACGATGCAGGGTGTAAAGATCCGCAAACGGGTAAGTACAATCCTTTCGAAAATGAACCAGGAGATGAAGCTGAATGCAATGATGGCCAGGATAATGATAGCGATGGGTTAATTGATGTTAAAGACCCTGGATGCCACGTGGGGGGATATTTAAGAACGCAATATGATCCAGATGAGAATGAAAATGGCGGCACGGCCTGCGCCGATGGTGCTGACAATGACGGCGATGGGCGAGTCGATAAAGCTGATCCCGGTTGCCATCGCGGTGGAGTCCTCCGCTTCCCGTGGTTAACAATACCGTCACCCTATAATCCAAACGACACCAACGAAGGCGGTGAAGCCGCCTGTGCTAACAATAAAGATGACGACGGGAATGGATTTGTCGACGATAAGGATCCAGGATGTTACTTTATCGCATTCAATTGGAACAAAACCACAATCATCCGTGCCATCTATTTGCCGCGGCGAAATCAAGAGTAGTTTTCCAATAGTTTGCTACACTGGTGTACATGGATCGCAAGACTTGGTTGACGTTTCTAGCAGTTATCGGAGTAATGCTCATTGCTGCTGGATTTCGTTTCTACGACATTACCAACTACCCACCCGGACTGTTTCCTGATCAAGCGGCCAACGGCGAGGACGTCCGCCTCATTCTAGATGGTGATGTACGGCCATTTTACCCACGGGGCAACGGTCGCGAAGCGCTGTTCTTCTTCATTCAAGCCGCGTTCGTCAAAACCTTTGGCATTGGGGTGTGGCCCATGTTTGCCGCTTCTGCCGCAGTGGGCACGGCCACAGTCTTGGCCACCTTTTTTGCCACGCGTGTGTACTTTGGCCGGCTCGCCGGCCTCGTAGCCGCGCTCCTCTTAGCCACGAATCACTGGCACGTCACGCTGTCGCGCACTGGCTTCCGGGCGATTTTAATTCCACTCTGCCTCGCCCTTGTTACCGCATTCGTCGGCTACTGCATGACGGCCACCGCTAAAAAGCAGTGGTGGCAGGCGTATGTATGTGCTGCCCTCGCTGGCGCCGCCTTTGCCAGTGGCTTTTACACGTATATTGCCTATCGAATTATGATCGCCGTCGTTTTAGGGATGATCGTGATTATGTTAGTCGCCGCGCTACATCCCAAAATTGGGTTTCCGCACCTACGGCGCTATCGTTGGCAAGCCGCCCTTGCCGTAGCTACTGGCTTAATTGTGATTGCACCCCTGGCGCTCTTCTTTTGGCAGCATCCCGCCGATTTCATCGGCCGCGCTGGCCAAGTTTCGGTATTCAATCCCGATCTCCAACGACAGTACGGTGGCGGTCGACTACTGCCAACCATTGCCTACTCATTACGCGAAACGCTCCAATCCTTCTTTACTGGCGACGGTGATCGTAACTGGCGGCACAACGTGGCCGGGTATCCGCTTCTAAATCCGCTCGTTGGCATTTTATTTTTACTTGGCCTCGCTTGGTGCATCAACGGCACCGTGCGCCTGGCGTATACCATCTTCAAAGGTCAGGAGTTGCACCGGTCTTTGATCTATCCCTATCTGTTACTGCTCTTAGGCGGCATGATTGTCCCCGTCATTACTACCGTCGAAGGTATCCCGCATGGGTTGCGTTCCATTGGCCTCGTCTTCCCGATATTCTTTTTAGCAGGCACAGCTGCCTCGGTGTGCATCTACTGGATCAAGCGACGCTATATCGGGCGCACCCGAGCGTTGCTGTATGGGAGTGTCATCGGACTCCTAGCGGTTGGTATGTTGTATGATGGTGCGCTGTACTTTGGCATTGCCCGCCACGATAGCGAAGCCTATGCCGCCTATCGCGGTGACCTCACCCGTGTGGCTGCTTTTATCGAGGCTCATCATCAAGCCGAACCCACCGCCCTTCGACCGCTGCTGGTGCTAGACGGCTTCTCAATGCAGACCATCCACTACTTAACCAGCGTGGCTGCCCATGATCACGTGGTCGGTGCAGCAGTGCACCCCGATGAAGCCGCTCATCATTGGATTGCCGTTGAGCCTGGCGTCGCCAGCGCTACTTTTGCCCAAGATGGCCAGTTAATTATTTTCACCCAATCAACCATCGGAGAGGCAGATGCGTACGCGCGAGCACATCGCAACATTGAATTGGTGACTCAAGCATACAATCAGTGGGGCCAGGAAATTATGCGGGTCTATCGCGGTACCGCTAGCGAGCCAGATAAAATTGACGGCTTAGACGCTTAAACAAAAAAATGATGGGGGAAGCAACATATTTAGAACAAAGTATTCTGCACACCATCCGCTACTTTGATATTTTAGGCGTGCCACGTACTGCTACCCAGCTCTGGAGCTGTCTGTTGATCCCTAATTCCGCTACGCAAGTGCGCTGGGAAGGGCATCAGCGCTTTTCACTAGCACAAGTTGCCGCCGCGTTGCGTGAATCAGTCTACCTGCAAGCTCAATTGGAAAATTACTGGGGCTATTATTTTTTAAAAGGCCGTGGCCATCTAGTATCGCAGCGCGTATATCGCCACAGCATTGCCCAGCAGAAGTGGAAAATAGTGCAGCGCAGCCTCCGCTGGCTCCGCCTGATTCCCTGTGTCGATATGGTAGCCGCCTCTGGCTCGTTAGCGTTGTACAACACGAAGCCGAGTAGCGATTTGGACATGCTAATTATAGCGCGACCCGAGCGCATGTGGACGGCGCGGCTGATGGTACTCTTCATGGCGCAACTTCTTGGTCGACGCCGCAAACACTGGGATCAAGCGGCACCAGATAAATTATGCTTCAATCATTTTTTAAGTTCCCGCGCCCTGGCCATTGCTCCTGCTATTCGTAACGAATACACTGCTGTACTTTATTTGCACCTAGTGCCACTCACGGGCCGGTCGGTGTATCAAAAATTTATGGCCGCTAATCATACGTGGCTCCGGCGCTTTGTGATGTATGAACCGCTACCCGCCCTAGCGAGCATCCATTGGCATGCACTGCCGCGGTGGCAAAAAAAAATTCGCCACGCCACCCAGGCGCTGCTGCTAGAACCAATTGGCGCGGGTGTTGAATACTTGGCTCGAACTTGGCAAATGCGCACCATTGCTCGCCACACCCACCCGGGCCAGCAAGGGCGGGTAGTGGTATCCGCCGATGAGCTAGCGTTTCATCCTCATTCCCGCGTCGAAGGCATTTTGCATCAATTTGCCCAGGAAGCCGGCCAGAAACGGTTGTTGTAAGGTAGGGTTGACGGTTAGCACTCGAACTACTAGAGTGCTAATTATATGGGGGCCGTACATTAGTACGTAACTTCCACTAACTCCACTACTTTTTAACTCTTAATTATTCACCGTATGAAGATTGAACCGCTGTTCGATCGCGTTGTTATTAAGCCCCTCTCCAAAGAAGAGGTCACTGCGTCCGGCATTGTGTTGCCCGACACCGTCGATAAAGAAAAGCCCATGCAAGGCGAAGTCATCGCTGTTGGCCCCGGCAAGCGTCTGGAAAACGGCCAAATTGCACCCATCACCGTTAAGGTTGGCGAAACCGTTCTCTTTACCAAGTACGCTCCTGACGAAGTTGAAGTCGATGACGAGGAATACTTGGTCATTGAAGAAGACAAAATCTTAGCCATCGTCCGCAAATAAATCTTTTGTTCCTTCTTCTTAATAAGCTAATCTCCTAATCTCCTAACATATGGCAAAGCAAATTCGGTTTGATGAAAAAGCCCGCGAAGGGTTACGCAATGGCGTCGACAAGTTAGCCAATGCCGTTAAGGTCACGCTTGGGCCCAAAGGCCGTAACGTAGTTTTAGATAAAGGCTTTGGCGCACCCATTATTACCAATGACGGCGTCACCATTGCTAAAGAAATTGATTTACCCGACAAATTCGAAAACATTGGCGCTGAACTAGTGAAGCAAGTGGCCGAAAAAACGAACGACGTCGCCGGTGATGGTACGACCACGGCCACCATTTTGGCGCAGTCAATGTTTAACGAAGGGTTAAAGAACTTAGCCGCCGGTGCCAACCCCATGGTGTTGCGCAAAGGTATCGAAAAAGCCGCCGCTATTGCCGTGGCCTCCCTCGAGGAACAAAAGCGAGAAGTGAGCGGTAAGCAAGATATCGCCCAGGTCGCCACTATTTCGGCGCAGGACGAAGAAGTTGGCCAGCTCATTGCTGACGTCATGGAAAAAGTCAGCAAAGACGGTGTGATTACCGTCGAAGAGTCCCAAGCTATTGGGTTAGAATCTGATGTCGTTGAAGGCCTCCAGTTCGACAAAGGCTACATCAGCGCCTACATGGTCACTAAGCCGGAAAAAATGGAAGCGGAATTAAATAACCCCTACATTTTAATTACGGATAAAAAAATCTCCGCCATCGCCGACATTCTCCCAGTGTTAGAAAAACTGATGCAAACTGGTAAGAAGGAATTAGTCATCATCGCCGAAGACGTGGAAGCGGAAGCGCTCGCTACCTTAATTGTGAATAAGATTCGCGGCACCTTCCACGCCCTCGCCGTTAAAGCCCCTGGCTTCGGTGATCGCCGCAAGGAATTGCTGCAAGACATTGCTACCGTCACTGGCGGCACCGTCATCTCCGAAGAAGTCGGCCTCAAGCTGGAAAGCGCTGACGTCAGCATGCTCGGCCAAGCCGATCGCATTATTGCGACCAAGGACGACACCACCATTGTTGGGGGTAAAGGTAAGCAAGCCGATATCGACGCTCGCGTCGCGCAAATCAAGCAAGCTATTGAGCGCGAAACATCTGATTTTGATCGTGAAAAGTTGCAAGAACGCTTAGGCAAACTGGCTTCCGGTGTTGCCGTTATCCGCGTTGGTGCAGCCACTGAAACGGAACAAAAAGAAAAGCAGCACCGCGTCGAAGACGCCGTGTCCGCCACCAAGGCAGCCGTAGCCGAAGGCATTGTGCCAGGCGGTGGCTTAGCCTTGCTGGTGGCCGCCCAAAAACTGGCCGATGCTATCGCTAAAGAGAAAGAGGCCGAAATGGGTGAAACTCAACACGACTTTGTCACGGGTATGCGCATTGTGCGCCGCGCCCTCGAAGAACCAGCCCGTCAGATCGCGTTCAACGCTGGTCGTGAAGGCTCAGTCATTGTTGAGGAAATCCGCAAGCAAAATTACAAAGTAGGCTACAACGCCGCCGACCATGTCTTTGTGGACATGTTCGAGGCCGGCATCGTTGATCCTAAAATGGTGACACGCTCTGCCCTGCAGAACGCTGCCTCCATTGCCTCAATTATGTTAACGACTGAGGCGGTTGTTACCGATATCCCCGAAGAGAAATCTGCCTCGCACGGGCACGGTGGCGGCGACATGGGTGGTATGGGCGGCATGGGCATGATGTAAGCTCGTTGCCTTACGGCAACGAGCGCAATCCCCCGTAGCCTTGGCGAAGGGGGATAGCGTCCAAGCAGAACCTCAAAGCCCCGGCAGTGCCGGGGCTTTTGTGTGTCCGTCGCTCGCGCGCTACAATTGCCGTATGGCCGACGCTAATAAAGACTTACTAGATATTAATGATACAACATTGTACGCCATTATGTCGTACCTGTTTGTGTTGGTCTTAGTACCACTGCTCGTCGGTAAAAGCGATCCGTTCGTAAATTTTCACGCCAAGCAAGGCCTCGTTATTCTGGTGGGCACCATCCTCTCCCTCATTCTGGCCGCCTGGCTGCCCCGTGCCGGCAATATGGTGTTTTTAGTACTGCTGCTAGTCGATGTGGTTGGCCTGGTGCAAGCCCTCTTAGGCCGCCGCTGGAAAATTCCTTTGATCGGGGATATCGCTGCCCGATTTGCAATTTAGCGCAAGCTTACTATACTGTTCTGCTAACATAACTTAATTTATTTATATTTTTTATGCCCAAAGTATCCCTGGCTAAGACTGATGTAGAAAATCGAACGAAAATTGTCTGCACGATTGGGCCGGCCTCTTCTTCTGTAGAAACACTCGAAAAAATGATTGCCGCCGGCATGGACGTGGCCCGGTTTAATTTCTCGCACGGCAGTTACGAAAGTAACCTCGAACTATTGGAAAAAGTCCGCGTCGCCTCTAAAAAAGTCGGCCGCCCCGTCGCCATCCTCCAAGACTTACAAGGCCCCAAGATCCGCGTCGGCGTCCTTCCTCCGGAAGGCGTGGAATTAGTTGAAGGCCAAACCGTCACTCTGCAAGCTGGCGTCAAAGAAGCCAAGCCCGGCATTATCCCCGTCCCGTACGATCGGTTAGCCCACGATGTCCGCAAGGGCGACCGGCTGCTATTAGACGACGGCACCCGCGAACTGGAAGTCATCGACGTCCGTGGCCCCATTATTCGCGCCAAAGTCATTTTGGGTGGCAAGCTCTTGTCCAAAAAGGGGATTAATACGCCCACCGTCGCCCTCTCCATTGAATCCCTCACCGCCAAAGATATCCAAGATTTGGAATTCGGCTTAAAGCAAGATATCGATTTTGTGGCGCTCTCGTTTGTCCGCCAAGCCAATGACGTGGTGGAACTCAAAAAGAAAATTACCAAGTACTTGCCCAAAAATGTTGCGGCACCTGCCATCATCGTCAAAATTGAAAAAAATGAAGCGCTGGTAAACTTTGATGAAATTTTAAAGATCAGCGACGGCGTCATGATCGCTCGCGGCGACTTAGGCTTGGAAACCCCAGCCACCAAGGTGCCGATGCACCAAAAGATGATCATTGCCAAATGTATTGTGGCCGGTAAGCCAGTTATCACCGCCACCCAAATGCTCGATTCTATGCAGCGCACGCCGCGCCCCACCCGCGCCGAAGTATCCGACGTGGCCAATGCCGTGATTGATCACACCGACGCCGTCATGTTATCCGGTGAATCTGCTATGGGCCAGTACCCCGTGGAGTCTGTCGCCACCATGGCGCAGATTATTGAGGATACTGAAGAATCCCCCCTAGATAACTTATTGCCACACCGCGAAGCCACTGGTGAGCAACTCTCATCCGCTGTGGCCGCCGCCTCGGTTGAACTCGCCCGCCACATTAGTGCCGCCGCCATCTTGGTCACCACGCACTCCGGCTATTCAGCCCGCATGGTATCGCGCTACCGTCCTGAAACGCCGATCTTTGCCGCCACTGACCACTTCCGTACCCGCCAGCAACTGCTGTTATCTTGGGGTGTCACCGCGTTTGATGTCGAAGGGTACTCAGAACCAGAAAAAATGGCTGCCAAAGCCACTGCCATCCTCAAGAAAACCTACGGCTTAAAAGCGGGCAGCAAAGTAGTACTCGTTTCCGGCCTCAAGCGCTCCAAAGGTGGTTTCGACACTGCCATCCGCGTCGTCGAGCTGTAAAGATAAGGAAGTAACCGGTAATCAGCCTGCCTTTCAGGCAGGCAATCAGTAATCAGTAATTCAAGGACATTTGCTGTTTACAGTGGTCCAAAAGCTGTATATTTTAGGACAGTTGGCGAGATGTGTGAGCGGCTGAAACAAATGGTTTTGAAAACCATTAGGCGTGAAAGCGCCTCGGGGGTTCGAATCCCTCTCTCGCCGCATACAAAAGACGCCGACCTTAATGGTCGGTTGCTTTTGTATATGTGTTGGATGAGAAGGGTATTTCGATGAGATGCACTTGATGCATCTTTGAGAAAACCCAGGCTCTGGGGGAATTGCGAAGTATGTACCGATAGGTACTATGGAGCAATGGAGGAAGAGGAATCCCTCTCTCGCCGCAGTCAATATTTTTATCGAGTAACCGCCTCATTATTTACGCGGTCTTTTGTCTGGCTCCGTCTCTGACCACCCTTGTTCTCTAAATAGGGATTTGTTACTATATCCCCCATAAGGGGATATATGTATAAACCAAAGAATCACAAAGAACGAGTATCGCATCGGCTCAAGATCGCCAAAGGCCATCTCGAAAAGGTTATTACTATGGTGGATGATAATGCCTACTGTATTGATGTCTTGCACCAGTCCCAAGCAATTCAGAAAGCTCTCAAAGAAATAGATAATCTTATTCTTGAGCATCACCTCGCCACTTGTGCTGTAAAAGCGATTAAAGAAGGTAAGCATACCCAAGCCATTACTGAGGTCATGAATGTCTTTAAGCGAAAAGATGTATGACAACCGATCAAGTCATTGTCACTCTTATCGGTAGTGCCAGCATCGCTTTCACGTACTGGTTTTTTGTGATGAAAAAAACCAAAGAAGTAGCGGTATCTGATTCTGTGGACATTACCGTTAATGGTGGCTATTCACCTGAAGTCATTGCTATTCCCAAAGGCAAAACCACTAAGCTTAACTTTATTCGCAAAGACCCCAGCAGTTGCTTGGAGGAAGTTGTGTTAGGTGACTTTAAAATTCGCAGGCACTTACCGCTGAATGAGAAAGTAACCATTGAGCTTACGCCGCAGCAAGCAGGTGAGTTTGGGTATGCCTGTGGCATGAACATGTATCACGGCAAGATCATTGTGAAGGAGGCAGTATGAAAAAAACCTTTCCCATCAAAGGTATGCATTGTGCCTCATGTGTCATGACACTCGAGGGATCATTAAGCAAAGTCCCTGGTGTTATGCGAGCCAATGTCAATCTAGCTACGGAAAAAGCAACCGTTGATTATGATCCAGCCCAAGTGACAGATGAGCATTTAGCTTCAGCTGTCGCCAATGTCGGCTACCAAGCTCGTATCACGGAAGAGGTGCTGTCTGAAGACTCCGAAAAAGCAGAGCGAGAAAAGGAAACAAAGGAACTTAAAACGAAAGTCATTGTCAGTCTCATTTTAGGTGCCCTCATTTTGTGGGGCAGTTTTCCTGGGCTAATGAACACAGCTCCTCAGGTACTACGAAATTTTTGGGTGCAACTCCTGTTAGCCGCACCTGTCCAATTCTGGGCGGGGTGGAGCTTTTATCGAGCGGCACTCACTTCACTCAAACATCGTACGGCCAATATGGATACGCTGGTTGCTTTGGGCACGACGGTAGCCTTTGGCTATTCAGTAGTTGTGACTTTCTTTCCGCATGTCATTGCCCGGGTTGGCATTCATGCTGAACCGTACTTTGATGTCGCGGCCATCATCATTGGCCTCATCTTACTTGGCCGCTATTTTGAAGCCCGCGCTAAAGCAGGAACAAGCGAAGCTATTAAAAAATTGATTGGCCTCCAAGCCAAAACAGCCCGAGTCGTTCAGGATGGTCAGGACGTCGATGTGCCGATTAATGAGGTGGTCATTGGGAATGTGATTCGCGTCCGACCAGGTGAAAAGATTCCGGTTGATGGGGTGATTCTCGAAGGCGAATCGTCAATCGATGAGTCCATGGTCACGGGTGAGAGTATCCCCGTAGATAAGGCCAAGGGAGATACTGTCGTCGGAGCCACGATCAACAAAACCGGTACGTTTACCTTCACAGCAACCAAGGTAGGCAGCGATACCATGCTGGCGCAGATTATTAAGCTTGTGCAAGAAGCCCAAGGTAGTAAGGCACCCATTCAACGCCTCGCTGATCTTGTCTCATCATATTTTGTGCCAGTAGTTATTATGCTGGCTTTAGCTACCTTTGTTGTCTGGTATGATTTTGGTCCACAACCGGCGTTCTTGTTTGCCATCCTCAACACGGTCGCTGTGCTGATTATCGCTTGCCCCTGTGCTATGGGTTTGGCCACCCCAACGGCCATCATGGTGGGCACGGGCAAGGGGGCCCAGCATGGCATCCTCATTAAAGATGCCGAAAGCTTAGAAACAGCCCATAAAGTCACCACGGTGGTGTTTGATAAAACCGGCACACTGACGAAGGGTAAACCAGAGGTCACTGACGTACTCGGACTTCACAACATCTCGCCAGACGAGGTGCTGCAAATAGCAGCATCCATTGAAGAAGGCTCAGAGCACTCACTCGCTGAAAGTATTGTCGAGGCAGCCAAGAAGAAGAATCTTGATCGTTCGCTCGTCCAGAAATTTCAAGCGATTCCTGGTCATGGTGTTGAGGGAACTGTTAATTCCAAGAGAGTAGTCCTTGGCAATCGTCGCCTCATGACGCGAGAGAAGATAGAAGTTGGCACCTCTGAAGCAGACACTCGTCGTTTAGAGACCGAAGGTAAAACCGTCATGCTTCTGGCAGTAGACAACAAATTGACTGGTCTCATTGCGGTAGCCGATACGCTCAAGGAAACAGCACAGGCAGGAATACAAGCGCTCACGCGACTAGGTATCGAGGCCGTGATGATCACCGGCGACAATGAGCGCACGGCCAAAGCGATCGCTGAGAAAGTTGGCATAACTAAAGTGCTGGCCGAAGTGTTGCCCGATGCTAAAGAAGCGGAAGTTCGTAAACTACAAGCGGAGGGCAAGAAAGTCGCTATGGTGGGCGATGGTATCAATGATGCTCCAGCGCTCGCCGCCGCCGATGTGGGCATCGCCATGGGATCAGGCACTGATGTAGCCATTGAAGCGGCTGATATTACGCTCATCAATAAAGACTTACGATCAGTCGCCGCAGCCATTGAGCTGTCTCGCAAAACGATGCGGACTATAAAGCTCAATCTCGTCTGGGCGTTTGGCTACAACGTCATCTTAATTCCGGTTGCGATGGGGATACTCTACCCTTTTTCGGGAACTCTCATGAACCCCATCTTTGCCTCTGCCGCCATGGCGTTAAGTTCGATCTCAGTGGTGGGTAACTCTTTACTTCTTAATCGGACAAAACTATGAACTTAGGTGCCGTCTTTATAACAGGATTAACTGTCGGAGGAGTGACCTGCATGGCCGTGCAGGGCGGCATTCTGGCTTCCATCATTACCAGCCGTGAGGAAGAAGAAATTCAGCATAAGGTAAAACGTAAAAACTCCCTCTGGCCAGTGGCAGCATTTCTGGGGGCTAAGCTTGTTGCTTATACCATTCTTGGGGTATTGCTGGGCGTCATCGGTCAAACGTTGGCACTGACTGACACTGCCCGGACCGTTATGCAGTTCGTCGCTGGTGGCTACATGATTGCCGTGGCGCTGAACCTGCTTAATGTTCATCCAATCTTTCGGTACGTTCTGATCCAGCCGCCGCATTTCTTGCGACAGTTTGTGAATAACCAAACCACCCGCAAGGATTTGTTTGCGCCTGCTCTCTTTGGCCTGCTCACGATCTTCTTGCCTTGTGGCACAACGTTAGCAATGGAAGCCTTGGCGATCAGTTCCGGTAGCCCCTTCTGGGGAGCGGCAATTATGGCGACATTTACGGTGGCAACCATGCCATACTTCTTTGGTCTAGGGTGGGTAACGACAAAACTGGGTGATACCTTTCAACAAAAGTTCCTCAAAGTGGCGGCAGTGGTTTTGATCTATCTGGGTGTTGCCTCAATCAATGGCGGGCTCAATCTGGTTGGATCACCCATCACACTCCAAAGTATTAAGCAGGCGTTTTATGAACGCTCACGCTATGCCAACCAAACCACTGAGCAAGTGGGTGTACAGATAGTCAATGGTGCCCAAGCGGCGACGATTGACGTGCGCCCGACGGGATATACCCCTAATTACCTCCAGGTAAAAGCCGGAGTACCAGTTAGGCTGACGTTGAACGCAAAAGGTGGCTTAGGGTGTACGTCAATTTTCCGCATTCCGCAATTAGATATTCAAGAGTCACTGCAACAATCGCCAACCAAGGTGGTGGAGTTCACACCTGCGCAACCAGGAAAACTTACCTATACCTGTGGCATGGGCATGTATAGGGGAACTATTGATGTTATTTAACCCTTAAGAATTTTCTTTATGACCTCAGAAGAAAGTAGCATCTCATCTAAACCTTCAGCCCTCGGTGTCCCTCTCGCTATCGTTATTGCTGGCGGCCTGATTGCGTTAGCCATTTATTTCGGTAACGGCAAAGCGGGTACGCAACAGCTTGCCGCTGGACAACCAGCAACTAATCCTCAAGCCGCGCAACCTGCCGCCCAACCACCACAACCGACCATTGGGGATATTCGCCCGGTTAGTAGTGATGATCATATCCGCGGTTCCCAAAACGCTAAAGTCACCGTCATTGAATATTCTGACTTAGAGTGTCCTTTCTGTAAGAAATTCCATCCGACCATGCAGCAGCTCTTAGCTGAGTATCCAAACGATGTGCGGTGGGTGTACCGCCATGCACCATTAGTTCAACTTCACAGTAAAGCACCGAAAGAAGCTGAGGCCACGGAATGTGCCAGTGAACAAGGCAAGTTCTGGGAGTTAACTGACAAGATCTTCGAAGTAACACCAGCTAATGATGGATTGAACTTAGCCGATCTCCCTAAGTTTGCCCAAGAAGCAGGTGTAGCGAACATCCAGCAGTTTCAGTCGTGTCTCGATTCAGGTAAGTATACTCAGCATGTTCAAGATGATTTAACTGATGCCCAAAATGCAGGAATGCAGGGTACGCCATATAGCGTGGTGTTAGCAGCTAACGGAGAAAAGTTTCCAGTTAACGGAGCACAACCCTATTCAGCTGTAAAGCAGTTAGTTGATAAGGCGTTAACAGCTAAGTAAGAACACATGCGAAGTGTCCAGAAATCAGTGACAGAAGTACTTCGTCTCAAGCGATACGCGTTCGTTGCGTTGGTGGGAACAGCAGCAGCTTTTGCGATTTCGGTGTGGTTACAAAATATTCCACTCATTGTGAATGTCTTTCTGTCACCCCTCTTTACACTTCTTGATAAACTATCGTTCCTACTACGGCTATTAGGCGGTATTACGACAAGTATCACTGTGTTGTCCGCAACTTTGATTGTGATTGTCTCACTGGTCTTTGGGGTAAATATTGCACTCTTGCTCTACTCATTCAGACGAGGACAGCAATCAAAATTGAGCGCTGGTGCAGGCACTTTTGGCGGCTTACTCACGGCAGTGTTTGGAGCTGGCTGTGCTTCATGCGGCACATATCTATTAGGAGCGACACTCGCGTCACTTGGAGCATCCGGCTTATTGTCGTTTCTACCACTAGGCGGGCAAGAGTTTTTACTGGGTAGCATTGTGCTACTAACCGCATCGGTCGTATGGGTAAGTAAAAGTATTCAAGCCTCAAAAGTATGTGCTGTGGTGCCGACCACCAATAATTATTATTAAATCTCTATTCTATGACTCATGACCCAATAGACTCTGAAAAAGAACCGACTGCTACCCCCAGTGATGAAGCGACCTTGAGCAAAGGAGAGCGGAAGAAGTTGCGTCGAGAACAGAAAAAACTTCAGCAAGATGCGGCAGCTCAAGGCCGACAGCGCAAAGCTACTTTTAAAAAAACTGCTGTGTGGAGTGCAGTAGGGTTGGTGGGACTTGCTATTGTCTGGTTAGTTATAACTACTGTCCGCTCACCTGTTTCGCCTGATGTTATAGCCCCTTCAGGACTGCATTGGCACGCCGATCTAGCCGTGAGCATCAAGGGGCAACCAGTGGAAATACCAGCAAATATCGGTATGGGCGGTGCTATGCATGCAGATGTGCACACCCATAAGGTGAATGATCAAATGCATTACGAAATGAAACGAGCAGTCCGAAAACAAGATTTACGGCTAGGAAGGTTCTTTGAAGAATGGGGCGAAACATTCACCAACCAATGTGTTATCGATTCCTGTAATGGTCCTGAAGGAACGGTAAAGATGACGGTGAACGGACAGCCGAACACCGAGTTCGATAATTATGTCATTCAAGATAAGGATCGAATTGAGGTTCGATATGAATAATACATAAAAAGTAATAATAGTTGTTAAGCGAAGTGCTTAGTTGTAGGCTCATTAGTTACAATATGTTTAATCCATAATATTCAAATCATACGAACCAACAAAAAAATGCAGGTTTTGCCGCCACTGGAGTCATCGTCGGCATAGTGGCTATAGCTGCCCTTTTAGCAGCAGGCGGCTGGTACTTTACCCGCCAATCAACTGCGCCAGTAGCTGCTCCAAGTGCAACGGACAGTACAGCGCTTGTATCTTCTGATGACGAGGGATCAGGACAGCCTGTTATACAAAGCCATCGCTCATTTACTCTCAAGTCTGATGCCTCAACCAAAACATACCAACCTAAAACTCCGGTTAACTACACCTTCTCCATTGTCGACGACCAAGGTACAACCGTAAAAGACTTTGCGACTGTTCACGAAAAAATCATGCACGTTATTATTGTCCGTAAAGACTTGCAGGAATTTCAGCACGTTCACCCTGAGTTTAATAAAATTACCGGCAAATTCACTCTTTCTAATCTGGCCTTCCCGTCTGATGGTCCGTACCGTATCTTTCCCGACTTCACTCCCACCAGTGCCCAGATGGGTGCAGATGGCATGCCGTTAGGGGTAACGCTTAATGAAGATGTAAACGTGGGCAATATGGCTAATTACAAAGCACAGCCTCTCACGGATACTCAACTGGGCAAAACATTCCAGAGCTACCAAGTGCAATTGACGCCTAACCCAACTCCAGTCACAGCTAACACTTCAACCACACTGACGTTTGCGATTAATCAAGCTGGTAAACCAGTGACGAATCTAGAGAAGTACCTGGGTGCCCTGGGTCATACGGTAGTCTTGCGGGAAGGCGATCTGGAGTTCCTCCATACACATGCCCTCAGTGAAAATATATCCTCACAGAATGGTAAAGTAGACTTTGCAGTAACTTTCCCAATGGCTGGAAAATATAAAGTCTTCTCGCAGTTTCAGCATCAGGGAAAAATCTTAACGACTGACTTCGTGGTAACCGCGGAAAACAAAGCAGCTGGTACGAAGCAAGAATCACCCGTAGCTGCTCCCAAGCATAACGTACCAGGACACTAAGGTAACTCACCGCCTTGCTGTGCGCAGGAGGGTAGTGGTGTAATACAACGTATGATGTCAAAAAGAATACTCATTGGTGTCGGTAGTCTACTGCTTGTTCTGATAGCCGTAAGTTTTCTATGGCTTAGCACGCGGACACGAGGCCAGGCGAGTACTGCGGTGATACAAAACGTGCCGTATGACGTGCGTGTTGAGACAAGCCCCAAAGCATCTACCGTTGGAGTGGAGACGAAGATACGCATTCATGTCTCGCAAAATGGCAAGCCAGTTGACGTAAACGAAACAGGGCGGTTGCTCCATGTCATGATTGTTAGCGCCAATCTGCGGGACACCTACCATACCTTGAGTCCCACACCAGAAGGTAACGGAGTGTATAGCGTTGAGCATGTCTTTACCCAGCCGGGGCAATACCGTATCTGGACAGAACTAGATGATACTGCCGCGCCGCAGCGGCACGATCAAAACGCTGAGCAGATTGCCTATGCTGAACTGACAGTCAACGGCACGACATCAACTACATCATCACTCATCGAATCCAATGAGGCCTCGATTGGCTCCTACCGGGTCAAACTTCTGACGCCGCAGGTACAAGCTGGAAAACCAGCTACGCTTCGTATCGAGGTGCGCGACAAGACGGGCAAACTAGTCGAGCTCTATGCTCACGAGCCATTCCTCTATTTTATGTCAGGAGAAAACTTCTCCTTCTTTCGTCACGGACATGGCGTAACCTTACCGGATGGTTCAGCCGGGCTAGAGAACACCTTTCCGAAGGCGGGTAAGTACGTCTGGTGGCTACAATTACAATTTGCTGATGGAGAGGGTGTTCCGGAGATGCGGGTACCATTCCTCATAACGGCTACATAAGGTATGGATACAAAAACCGCTTCTTAAAAGCGGCTTTTGTTTTTTAGTCTGCAGACTAAATTAACAGGTGCACTTCACCTGGGCTTCATTACACCCTTTACACTTTGGCATACAGTGGTCACCACCGTGCTCATGGTTAGCGTCATGTGTAGCCGACTCTGCTCCACACATGTCGCACTTATATCCCTCCGTATCCATGCTGCATTTTGAACATTTATGCATATACCTCACCTCCTTAATTTATACAGCAAGTCTACCTTTGATGTGTCACTGATTAAAGAGCATCAGTGAGTTTACGCCATAATCAAACCCGATATATTTATTTACCTTCCAAAGTAGTGGGGAACGGTGAGATTAAGCTAAAAAAATTAGGTTAACCTACTCCGTACTCTTTTTGTTCGTATATTAGAAATGTTACACTTTGACTCCCTTTTATAGTGTAACATTCTGTAACATTTTCTCTTTTTTGCCCCCGACCCACCCTCCTCAGCCGACTACCCGCCAACCCTTCCAAAACCCCTCACAACCTTGTTACAATTTGGTTCTAGACTCACCCTCTCCGCATTAAGAAAAAATTGGGCCTTGTGCCCAATATTTTCTTTAATGTGTTGTGGTTAGTGAGATTCGAAAGGTATTTTTAAAACGAAAACTGCTTTTCGTTTTAAAAACCCGGACTCTGAAGGAGGAGCAAAGTATGTGCCATTGGCACAACGAGAGCGACGGGTGAGGAGGAATCTCTACCTGACGGCGGGGAGTAAAGGTAGTATATACCCTTCTCGATTTTCTAGCGCTCCCTCGACTAATGTGCCTACAAATCACTCTATATACTCAAAAATATAGGCTTTTCCGTCGGTGAAAAACTGGTCGCCAGAAAAGTTTTTGCCCAGTGTCGGGTTTACAAACTGTTGCTCTTGAACGTTAGCTATCTGCCCACTGGTACGCAAATCCGCTAACAACTTGTCTCGTTCAGTATCTATGTCCGGCTGTATAGCATGAGTTACGAGCCATTTAATGTTGGTATCAAAACTGGCTGTTCCTACATAGACTATACGGCCGCCCTCTGTTTGTAGGTTGGTTTTCCAAAACCGAGCGTGGTGTCGCTCTTTAACACTTTCAGTATTGGTTGGCTTCTCAAACCCAAAAGTATGTACTTCGCTGTTCCAAAATGAAGGGGTTATGGGAGCAGCGTCATAGCTTGTCTTCGACAAAGCCGCTTTGGTTATTCTAACCACAGACGGAACAGTGACTGGGTCTGCCAGATACCAACCGGCTTTTTTAAAGGCATTAACCAATTGGGCATCATTATTGGCAAGAATAATAAAGCTCAGGGGCTCCTGGGGATTGCCAGAGAGGGTTTCCGTAAATTTCGGTAACTGGCGCTCTTCAAAGGCGGCCACTAAACTATTTTTCTCAACAACTAGCAGAGAAGCTGTTTGGTCGGCAGTAGCACGATTGAGTTGCGGGTGATGAGTCCAGGCGTAGCCGCCATACGCAATAACGGCGATCAAAACGCAGGCGTAGCCCATAATTCTGGCTGACATGGTACGTGGAGCAGTTGTACTAGTGCTGCGTGAGTTTCGCCACTCCACCATGCTCACGCTAATAATGAGCCACAGCAAACCTAAGAGATACCCACTCAACACATCACTCAAAAAATGAACGCCAAGATAGAGGCGGCTAAACCCAATCGCCGCAATTATGACCAATCCAGCAAAGAGCAGGTTAATTTTATATGTCCAACTCTTGGTATTGCGCCATACGACATAAATAAGAAAACCATAAAAAGCGACGGCGATGGTAGCGTGGCCGCTGGGGAATGAATATGAAGTTTCAACGTACACTGGCACTAGCCCCTCGGGCCGTGGGCGGTGGAGGGAGAGCTTGCCAACCAGTGTTACAACTTGGCTGCCAATGAGAGCTACCCACAGTGGTAGCACATACTCTCGCTTCCGCCACACCCAAAACACACTCGTAGCCAGTAGGGCGAAAACAATAACGATGAGTGATTTGCCGAGCAGCGTGATCCATAAAAAAATGTTGACCAGTTCAGGACTGCGGAAAACATACAGCAGGTTGGCTAATCGCGTATCAATCGTTACAATCGGGTCGGCGGTCAGAAAATCTTCGATGAGACCGAAGAACAGAATGGCGGTGTAAATGAAGGCTGCAATCAGAAGTGTCAGCGGCAGACCGCTAAAGCGTTGCCGTGTTAATCGGTTCTTAAGAAAACCGAACAGTCGGTGATGTCGGGCTACCAGTTTTTGAATGTCGGGATTACTCACCACTGCCTGCTGAATTGAATGGGACAGAGAAACTATCAACGCAAAAACTTGTTTGCCTTGGCGGATAACCAACCACCGGAGCGCATAGACAATAATGAGAAATACAAAGATGGACAGGATAAAAATGCCTATTCTGGTTGACCAGGTGGCAATGGCTTGCCAGGCCTGGCCGAAGAAATACCCCAGCAGTACATACAAGGCTGCCCAGGCAAAGGCGCTCAAAATATTCCAGAAATAAAAGCGCTTGGTATCCATTTTGAACATCCCTGCGACAAAGGGAATAATGGGCCGAATTGGCCCCATAAAACGACCAAAGAAGATACTTTTGGTGCCGTGCTTTTTTAGGAACCGCTCGCCTTTTTCTAAGTACGACAGTTTGAAAATTTTATTATCGGGACGAAAGAGTTTAGTTCCTTTCATGCCAAGGTAGAAACTAATACCATCGCCGAGGATGGCACCAATGGCAGCAAACCAAATTAAGTCGCCAACATCCAGGTACCCTTTAGCTGCTAAAAAACCGCCGAGAATAATGACGATGGTGCCGGGGATAAAAATGCCAATAAAGGCCAGCGACTCTAGTAAGGCGGCCAGCAGGACCAGCCAATAGCCAAACACGGAGAAGTGTTGGAGGGTGGGGAGAAATACATTGATCAATCCGTCAAACATAGTTTTTAGCGTAACACCTTTATGAGTGAAATAAAGGCACAGGGCGCTTGATTAAAAAGCTTAGTTTTGACTTCTCGGTAGCAATCAAGCGACTGTCGCGGTCGCACAACTGCCTCAGCTAAGGCAGTCTCTCGATACAAAATGTCGTTGGCGGAAGGGGTGACCTGCCTGCCGGCAGGCAGGGATTCCTCTTCACCCGTCGCTCTCGTTGTGCCAATGGCACATACTTTGCTCCTCCTTCAGAGTCCGGGTTTCTCGTCGAGTGGCCTCAATGGCACTCGACTCGAATGCCCTTCGAATCTCACTGACCACAACACATTAAAGAAAATATTGGGCACAAGGCCCAATTTTTTCTTAATGCGGAGAGGGTGAGTCTAGAACCAAATTGTAACAAGGTTGTTGGGGGTTTTGGAAGGGCTGGCGGGATTAGAGACGAGGAGGGTGGGTCGGGGACAAAAAGGAAAAATGTTACAGAATGTTACAGTATAAAAAGGGGCCAAAAGTGTAACATTTCTATTATACGAATAAAATAGGAACAATCTAGACTCTTAGGTGCTTCTGTAGCAGAAACTCAATTTTTCAGGTTAGACGCTGAGAAATCAAGGCGCGGGAGTCGAATGATGCTATACTTAAAAGATATTATGCATCCTTCTCCCTATCTCTCGGTCATCATTCCGTCGTACCGTCAGGCACGGACAATTTGTCATGAGCTGGCTACCCTCAGAAATTATTTCTCTAAAACATTACCTTCATACGAAATCATTCTGGTGATTGATGGGAATGATGATGGCACATTCGAAAAAGTAGTAAAAACAATTGCATTTCCAGAACTTCACATCGAGTGCTTTGAGTATAATCAGGGCAAAGGGGCAGCCGTCCGACATGGTTTTCAAGTAGCCCAGGGAGAGCTGATAGCCTTTATGGATGCTGGCGGTGATCTAAAAGCGGATGACCTCACGCATATGATCAACGAGATGCAAACGAGCCAGGCCGACATTGTGATCGGTTCCAAGAGACATATGTCCTCTCATGTGTCATATCCTAGACTACGACGCGTCTATAGCTATTGCTATCAATTATTAAATCGCATGCTTTTTAAGATGGAAATTCGCGACACACAAGTAGGGATGAAGCTTTTTCGACGAGATGTATTGCAGACCATGCTTCCTTTACTGACCATCAAGCGTTTTGCCTTTGATTTAGAATTGTTAGTGGTCGCTCATCACTTAGGTTTTCACCGAATTATTGAAGCGCCAATCACCATTCGGCATCAGTTCTCCAGTAGTGTGAGTTGGCGATCAATATATCAAATATTGTGGGACACCTTGGCAATTTTCTACCGATCGCGGATTTTGAAGTCATACGATCTCTCTTCGCGCACACCGCTACCTACTGCCAGCACCTTCTCGCCAATTATGATAACACAAACTAAGAGCCTACATCTTTCCACGCCATTAGAGAGAAAGCATACTCCGGATGATTTCTTGTATACGCATGATGGGTTAGCTCAGAAAGAAATCCCCAGAAAAGTTTCGGCCTGAAGCGGAGGCTGGCTTCTTCTTTTCGCAACGGCTTCCAGCCATACATGCCTTGAACGGTGTAGCCATGTGCTTCTAAATCTGCAACTGACCATCCGGAAAGGTGCTCTTGTAATTTGTTGTCCCTACCCGCTTGTCGAATGAATCCGTTGGGTGTTAAAACGATGACGCGCTTTTGGGCAATTGCTTCCAGGGCTGCGAGCAGTTTTTCCCCAGCGGGTTTGTGAAGGTGTTCAATAACATCGAGGGCAATGACGGCGTCAAAACTTTTCAGAGGGAATTGCTTGTTAATCGTTTGGATATCGGATACGTAGTAGAGATCATGCCAGTTATTTTTCTTGCTAGATTCAATATCAGGAGCATATCCATCAACTCCCACCGTGTATTTTCTTCGGGGTAAATGGTGTAGCGGTGAATTTCCTCCGCAACCAACATCCAAAATTGTCTGGCAGTTCCCCAGTGTGTGATCAAGGGTTGCCAGAAATGTCTTAAAGGGAATATTCAGCACATACATTACGATACTCGATGGTTGGGTAGGCGGCAAAATGGGCTATGATAAAGTTGTATGGTTTTCTCACCCGGCAAACGTTGGAAGGTATGGAATATCAGTCCAATTCTGTTTATTGCCGCTATTTTATTTTTCATTCCCTTCTTTTGGTTTGCCCCGGGCGAGGGAGATTTTGGCGGTGATTCCTCGCGGCTCTATTTTGTTGATCCCGGAGCATGGCTCAAACACCACGGTCTCTCAGAAATCAACATTAACGATTATGGCTTTCACAACCCCGCCTACTTTTTAATTCCCTTTCTGCTGCTGCTGCAAGGCTTGCACCTTTTGTTCTTTAATCAGGTTTACCTCGTCCTCAGCACGTTCAATGGCTTGCTCTTGGCAACTGCATTCCTTTCGGTCTATTTAATCATTCGCGACCTTCATCTTGGTGAAAAAAATGAGGGGATAACAAGGCTGTCTGCTATTCTCGGCGCACTTTTCTTCGTCCTGGCACCCGTCATGGCATATAACTGGCAGAAAGCACTGTATAGCTGGCACCAGATCGCTGCATATCCGCTGTTAGTCTGGCTGTTCCTACGGTATATCCAACGCCAGGAAACCAAACATCTTCTGTACGGGTTGTTGCTGACCGTTTTGTTTGCGCCAAACTTTAGTGCTTACGCCGCTCCGGCTCTTTTTTCTTTCTGGCCACTCGTACTTCCTTTGCTGTTTGTCTACGCCGCGCTCCACAAAAAAGTGAGGTGGCTGCTGCGTGGACTCGCCATTTTTATACCTCTCTTTTTGCTGCTCCATAGTTTCCAGATAATTCCTCAACTAGCCTCTCTATTTTCTCCATCTAATACGCTTTACCAGAATGCTTTCACGGAAACCGGTAAAACCGTGCGGGGATTGCCATATTTTGAGGGAGTCCGGCCGATGGTCAAGCTGGTCTATAATCTCACGGCTTTTCCTCAATACTCCCTTTATGTGCGCACGAATGTCGCTCCATACTTCTTGGATCTCCTTACTCGTTATGGCATTAGCAGCCTGGCCGTCTTTTTCTCATTTCCCGCGGTGATTCTCTTAGGAGTTCTTTTGAACACTCGCCAGCAGCGCAAACAGCGCATTCTTTTCTTCACTTGCGTCCTCTTGTTTGCCGGAGCGCTCTTTTTCATAACTGGTAACCTGTTCGGCCTCTTTGGACCCCGGGGATACGCTGCCCTTTTTTCCCTGCCGGGTTTTGCCATGTTCCGTAGTTTCTATGGCGTCTTTGTCGTGCCATACATATTCTTATACGCCCTCTGCTTGGGAATGGGGTTGCGCTATGTGCTTACGCATATCTCCCGCTATGCCGTTCGTGGCGTGTTAGTAGCTTGGCTGATAGTGGTGCTGCTCTATGGTTCATTCCCATTCCTGACTGGAAAGGTCGTCAACACCATTATGTCGGATACGAATAACATACGGCTTTCTAATCAATTTCCATCTGATTTTGTAGACATACTAACGGCGGTAAAAAACATAGAGACCGATGGCAAGTGGCTGACCACACCGCTCACTAACTCTGTTTATCAAATTATTGAAGGTGCGGATGGCGGAGCCTATGTTGGCCCTTCCCCACTGGCGCTGCTGGGTGGTAAGCATGCGTTTTCTGGCTTATCTACCTTCACTATTCCCGGCAGCGCTGTGTTCACGCCTGAATTTTTTCTTGCCCGGGTTGAGGCCGAAGATTACGAATCACTCCGGCGACTGTTCGCTCTGATGAACATCGGCTTTATTTTTGAAAACAACTCTTCCTTTGTTTACCGCGACGGCTTCATTGGGTGGCCGTACTCTCAAGAACTATGGAAAGCTTTCCCAGCCACCGAGGACTGGCATCGACTGATCCAAAAACTCGATTATGTTCCCCTGGTAGCTTCCGGACCCTACACCGTGTACCATAACCCAAACGATTTTCTGCCGCATTTCTACATTCCCCACACGGTGGTCTCGTATCGGTCTCCACATGAACTACAACGGTATTTAACAAACCAAGAAGACTACGATCTTCGTACGGCATTTTTTCTTACCGAAGGAGATTTTAATACTACCGCCATCAAATCAGCTGACTCCACGACGATTGAGGTCAAGAAAATCAATGAAATGAAGTATCAGATTCACCTCTACAACGTGCGGGGGGATATACCAATAGTCTTTAGCCATGCCTGGCACCCAGGATGGAAGCTCAAAGTAAATAACCAGCCAGCTGGAGCGCTGTGGAAGAGCTGGTTCCTACCAACTATTGATGATACCTATCACCGGCGCGCGAATGAGTACGCCAATGCCTGGTTACTTGACTTGGACTATCTGCAAAACCAGTTTGGCCAGTCTCTGGTTCGGCGTTCCGACGGTGGGTATGATCTCGAATTGACCTTGGAATTTACGCCCCGTCGCATATTTTTTGCAGGAGCTTTTGTCTCGATAGCCACACTCATTACGCTGCTTGGCTACCTGCTCTGGACAACAGCACGATCACGCCTTAGAGCTTACGATACGAGCGGGCGACCAGAAGACTAGGCCGGAAGTGCATATACCGCGAGATAAACTCAATATCACTGATTACTCGCATCTGCTGCACACGGCGACGGAACGGAATCATGCCAGACGCCTTGCGAAAGAAATCGAAAATACCGCTAAAAATAGCTCGGGAATATTCGATGTTGCCTTTGCTGAATATGAGCAGCCCTAGCTGAATCGCGAACACCGTGTAAAGAAGATTGAGGATTAAAAAAAATGACAAGAATACAATTGAGTAGTTGTTAAAAATGCACACAAGGGTGGAATAGACAAAGTAGTAAATTTTTTGTGGGGGGAACCCTGGCAGAGAAGCAGCGTCCCAGTGGTAAAGACGAACATGGGGAGCTGAATATTGATGATATCCCATGAGCGCGAGTCGCCACGATAAGTCGGTATCCTCGTTGTAGAGAAAAATGTTTTCGCAGAATCCACCGCTTTTTAGAAAAAGCTGACGAGACATAAAGAAAGGACATCCCGGAATAAGGGCGGCATACTCTTCCGAGCCTCGGACGGGTGCCGGGTATCCGAAGGGGTCAATCTTCCCCGGCCGTATATCCGGTTTTCTGGTGCCATCGTACGTATCATGAGAAGAAGTCAGGGCACCAATGCGCTTGTCCCGCTGGTGTATTGCTCCATAAGCATTAAAAAGCTCTTCAACATACGTTGGCGGCACATGAATATCCTCATTTAAAAAGAGAATGTATGATCCTTTGGCATGATGTGCCCCAAGATTACAGGCTGCTCCAAAACCGCGGTTACTTGACGCGATAACCTGCACTTCAGGAAAATGGGTGCGTGTAAAGGCAACAGAATTATCTTTTGATCCGCTATCAACAAAGATCACTTCACAGGGCTGGTAGGTCTGTTGTCGCAACGAGGTAAATGCTTTTTCTAGAAACCGCTCACCATTGTAATTAACGACAATGATTGAAACGAGTGCACGAGAGGCATTTTCCATCATCGAACGACGTCTCATCGACTCTTCATGCGTATGTTGGCAAACTGTGGGTTTTCAAAATCCAATTTTCCGCGCGCAAAGTCAACGTATTCCTGCAAGATTTCGTCAAGATAAAATTCCGGCTTCCACCCTAGATCGTGCGTTATTCGCGTGACATCCGGTATCTTATTCCACGCTTCCTCAAAGAGCGATCCGTAGATTTTTTTGGGATCGACGTAGTGAATCTCACTCGACGAATGAGTCACACGGACAATGCGTTCCGCTAATTCGGTGATAGAACAAATATTGGCAGGATTGCCGACGTTGTAGATTTTCCCCCGGTACTTGGTGTTCATCAGATCGATCATTGGCCGCACTATATCCGATACATGCGTAAATGTGCGCTTTTGTAGTCCATCCCCAAAGACCGTTAGTGGCTCATTGGCGAGCGCCGCCTGCACAAATCGCGGCACCACGAATCCCACCTCCCCTTTTTGATAGGGGCCAATGATATTGAATGGCCGAATAAAATTGACGTGCAGTGGCTCGACCTTCATCAGATTAAGCAGCACAATCTCCATTAAGAGCTTGCCCGTGCCATATTCAAGACGTACCGTAACATTTGCCGGAACTATTTTCGGAAGATCCTCGTGCTGCGGTCTATTGTTTTCAGGATGGCTTCCGTATACCTCCGAGGTAGATATGCACAACAGTTTCGCCTGGTCGCAAAGCGCTAATTGTGCCATTTTGACTGCATCGTTCACAATCATTGCCCCCATCCTTCCCGCATATTTCAGCACACCGACAGGACCGACCGGGCTAGCTAAATGAAAAATAAAGTCATATTTTCGGCCCGGCGGAGATTCAAAGTCCCCCACTTTTGCTTTATAGAAATTAATCCCGTGCCTTTGGAAAAATTCTTTCCGTGCCTCACTGACAGATGAGTTCGACAAATCGTCGACGATATCAATGGCGGCGTTTTGATACCGTCGCACTAACTCATTCACGAGATGTGTGCCAATAAAGCCGGTGCCTCCGGTTACCAAAATATGTAATGGTGGGTTGTTTTTTTTCATAGATTCTCGTGAAGATAACAATAGCGTATTCTACACGTATGCGCTATTCACTAGGCCAATGGGTGCATCTCATCAATAACCTGCCACTCTGGTTTTTTGTCTGGAGAGCAAAAACCGTGCTTGACGTGGGGTGCGGGATCAACTCGCCGGTTAATTATTTTATAACAAGAGGCCACCAACTTGATGGATTGGACATTTCCGAAACGGCTCTTAAGCAGCGGCACTATACCAAGTATAGAAAGGTGATCTGTCAAGATATTCGCGATTGGCAGAGTGAAGAAACATACGATGTCATTACTGCTCTGGATTTCATTGAACATGTACCCAAAGACGAGGGTATTCATATTCTAGCCAAGATGGAGCATATGGCTCGGCGAGTCATTATAGTTACGCCCAATGGGTTTATCCCACAGCCGCCGGGGCCTGACAATCCCTTCCAAGAACACCTCTCCGGCTGGAAAGTCAAGGATTTTGAAGCCAGGGGGTATAAAGTCTATGGCATGTTTGGCCCGAAGTGGCTACGCATTGGTACTGCCAGGCTTCGCTACCAGCCAAAATTTTTATGGGGAATTATTGTCTGGTTGTTAACGCCAATCTTCTTCTGGCTACCGCGTTACTCTTTTAGTCTTCTGGCTGTCTATGATCGTCCCTCCTAGTCGCTTACCGATTTCAGTTTTAGTTATCATTCATAATGAAGAGAGGCTGATCGAGCGTGCCTTACGTTCATTCGCGGATATAGTCTCGGAAATTATCGTTATCCATGACGGCCCCTGCACTGACCGCTCTCTTGATATTTGCCGCCGTTATACCGACAAGATTTTTATTCGAGAACGCGTAGGCGAAGCTGAACCACACCGCGTGTTTGGCCTTGAGCAATGCCATAATCCCTGGGTACTCCAAGTTGATGCCGATGAGTTCCTTTCGCCAAAATTACGGGCTCGTCTATCTAATCTAGTTCAAGATCAACGATACGATGGGTACGAATTTCTGTGGCCAACCTGGTACAAAGGAAAATACTATTACGCCTATTATAAACGTGCGCTATTTCGTAAAGACCGCTTTTATTTTATCGGCGCACCTCATGAGTATCCCAAAACAAAAGATAAAAATGTTCGTATCAAGCGGGTAAAGTACCTTTTGGAGCACAAGCCGCTGTACGATAATCTCACCTGGAGCACGTTTCGCACCAAATGGATTCCCTGGACTCGAATTCATGCTCGCTATTATCTACGAGACTTTTCTAGTCTCGCAAAATATAATTGCACTCTGACTGATTGGGAGCCGAGACTAAAGTATCGTATTCGTCACCCCTTGCTTGTTGGTATAATTGGCTCTTCCCTGGTTCAAGTTGGATTCGGCTTGCGTCATTTTTTGTTTCAGCCAAAGTGGGTCTTCTTAAAAGCAGGACTCTTCATGGCACTTTATCATAGCTATCTATTTTTCTATGTCTGGAAACACAAAACCTGAAATATCCATAATTCTCGTCAATTATAATGGCCGGGTATGGCTACCGGCCTGCCTTGAATCATTGAGGCAACAAACACACCCTAACTTTGAGATTATTTTTGTCGACAATCATTCTCGGGATGATAGTGTGACTTTTGTGCGGCGAGAATATCCCAGTGTTCAGATCATTCAACAGTCTTCAAACACAGGATTTGCCGCCGGCAATAACAGTGGCCTCAAGACGGCACAAGGTGAGTACATTGTGCTCCTCAATACCGATACCCGTATGACTCCAACCGGCCTTGAGGATTTGCTTGCGGCCTTCAAACACAATCCTCGCTTGGGCTGTGCCCAACCAAAACTCATCTTTATGCACGAACCAGATAAACTTGATTCGTGCGGTTCATACTTTACGTCAACTGGTTTTCTCAGACACATCGGCAACCAGCAGAACATACATGACTCCCGCTATAACCACTCTTTTCCAGTATTGGGTGTTAAGGGAGCCTGCATGATGTTCCCGCGCGCGCTCCTGCAACAAACTGGCGGTCTATTCGATGAGACGTTTTGGTGTTACTTCGAAGAAACTGACTTCTGTTGTCGGGTGTGGCTGGCAGGGTATGAATGTTGGTATTATCCGCAGGCTATAGTTTACCACGCTATGGGAGGCACCTCAGGTCACCACATTTCTCACCCAATACTTCAGTACCACTCACTAAAAAATCGCCTAATAACATACAGTGCAAATCTTTCGGCGCCGTATGCGTTAAAAATAATTCCACTTCACCTCGCTTTGAACATAGCCTTAAGTATCTTTCTTCTGTTGACGTTCCAGCCCCGTCTGGCTCTGGCCATTTGGCGTGCTCTTATGTATTGCGTCCGAAATAGTAAAATGATTATGCACAAACGACGCATTGTTCAAAGCCAGATCCGGAAAATTGATGACAATACTTGGCTGCCGAAACTAACGCGGCCAGTACGCATCCGGCAGCTAATCAGCCAAGTATATGGACTTCTTACCTATGAGCGACATAAACGTAAACCGATTACAGAATAAGGGGAAAACAGTTCTTCAGCTCATAACCCAGCTTAAAAACTGGCCGACATTTCTGTATGATGCTCTGCAAAAAAACTCTGCATCGTCAAATCGTCTTATCCAGTATCACTATCGTAATGGTGCAAGCATGACAGTGCGAGCCGGCACGGATGATAAGTGGGCGCTGACGGAAGTGTTTATGAAGCACCCGTACGACCATTCTAAATTTCATCCATTGGGTGAATCGCCAACCACTGTCGATCTAGGAGCGCATATTGGCAGCTTTACGGTACAAACTGCTCGAGCATTTCCTCACGCTCGTATAGTGGCTGTCGAAGCATCACAAGCAACGCACAAGCTTCTACAAAAGAATATCATGCTGAATAACCTTACGAACGTGACCGCGATCCATTGTGCGATTGCGCCAGAAGAAGGTGAAGTAACCTTAAGGGTTGACCCTTCCCGATCTGTGTTCAGCTCTAGAGTGGCTTCCGTCGGCAATAGCCAAGGTACAATTGAACTTACGCCCGCCTGCACGATTGAGTCGCTTATGGAAAAATATAAACTATCGCAGATAGACTTTCTGAAATGTGATATCGAAGGAAGTGAATTTGATATATTTCTTAATTTACCCGCTCATATCTGGAAACGTCTCAAGAATGTTTCTCTAGAATACCATCTTTTTCAAAAAGGGCGGACTGGCTATAGGCTTCGGCAGATATTTATTGATCACGGCTTTGATATTCTTGAATTTACGCCAGCCCGGCCAGATGTAGGCATGCTCAAAGCCAAACGTCGCTTATAGGCGCTCCGCGTCTCGCAACTGCATACATGCCGTGATAGTCTTGCAACATGTTTGCCAAGCTGCTGAAGCACCCCGTTTTCAAAAACAGCTTTATTTCCTTCATGGGATTTGGAGCTACGGGTCTTTTGGGATACATATTCCAATTTTTTATCTCGCGTCGTCTGGCTGTTAGCGAATATGGTGAGTTCCAGAGTTTAGTCGCCTTGCTCGGCATTTTGGGCGTGGGCAGTGCTGCTCTCTCATATTTTGTGATTGCCCATACCTCAGTGTTTGCCCATCACCAAGACTGGCAGGCCAACCGCCAATTTATCGCTTGGCTTCGCCAGAAGCTCTCTCCGGTTTTAATCATATCTTTTGGTTTATTTCTTATTCTCAGTTGGCCTGTTGCGCAAGCACTTCACTTAACCAGCGTGTGGAGCGCGGTAGTGATTGGAATTGTGGTTATGCTCTCAATCAGTACGGTTGTATACACAGCCGTTTTTACCGGCTGGCAAAACTTTGTGGCCACTAATACTCTGGCCGTCGCTGGAACATTTCTCAAGCTGCTGGCTGGTGTCACCATAATTACCTTCTTCCCTTCAGCCAGTGCTGCTACTTTAATACTCGTCGTGTCAGTAGTTGGCACCTGGTTTTTAGCCCGAATCTGGAGTAGCAAAAAACTCAAACTCCATGAACGAGTACCAAGCACAGACATTAGTTCATGGCGAGAAAAATATTTCGCTGGGCGCCCCGTTGCGGCCGATCTTGGCTTTATTGTTGGATTTACATTCTTGGCGCTCTTTATTCAAAATGCCGATGTGCTCTTGGTAAAGCATTTTGCCTCGGCGGATTTAGCCGGACATTACGGCGCCTTTAATCTTCTAGGTAAAATGATTCTTTGGATCAATTTGGGTATTGTGTCGGTAGTGCTGCCGATTGCGATCGCCCATGAACATGCTGGCACAGTAATCAGTCCACGAGTGCGCCTCTACGCTTATACTCTCATTGGCCTCATTAGTATGGGTGCTATTGGGCTCTATCTACTAACACCTGGTTTTATCATCAAACTCTCTATCGGGACAAATTATCTACTCTACGCTCCCGCCTTGTGGTTGATAGGTCTCATGAATGCATTGCTCTCTCTCTTATTACTAGAAGCCAATTTTGCCTTCGCGAGACGTGACCGGGCGGTTCTGCCTATGCTCGGTATTGCCGCGTTGGTCTTTGCAGCCGGTATTATGCTCTCACCAACCGCCATTGCGGGAGTTGCCAAGAGTGGGATTGTTGCATTTGGATTAGGTGGAATGAGCGTACTTCTCTTAAATCTTCGCGCATCACAATACAAGACAAAAGTAGCGGCGGCAGAGGTGGTGCCTGCGCGAGTAACGGGAGGACCACTATGAGTTTGCAAGCGAAGACACCTTCTATTTCAGTTGTTATTGCCACATATCACTCAGAACGAACTATTGGTAAATGTTTGGCCAGTGTCCGCAGTCAAAAATACCCTCAAGATCGTATACGAATCATTGTGGCTGATGGCGGTTCGACTGATCAGACCCATGCCCTTGTTAAAAAATATGGCGGCGAAATTATTCCTATTCCTCCGGATCGTCAAAGTGCCGAGTATAACAAAGGAGTGGCGGTGCGAGCCGCCACGGGTGATCTAATTTTGATGATTGATCACGATAATGTCTTACCCCACCCAGAATGGCTCAATAACATGGTGAAGCCATTCCACGACAATAAAGATATGGTCGCCGTGCAGACACTTCGCTACGGGTACGATCCAACTTTATCCCTCCTGGATCGTTACTGCGCACTGTTTGGTGCTAGTGATCCTGTGGTTTACTACCTAGGAAAATGCGATCGACTGCCCTGGTTTAGGAGTGAAGCTATCCACTTTGGGCAGGTCTCAGACAAAGGGTCATACTATCTGGTCAAGATGGATCCAGACCGTATCCCCACGCTCGGTGCCAATGGTTGCCTCGTACGACGTGACCTGTTGTTCGCTCACGCCCAGATTAGCGAGGAAGCATTCTTTCATATTGATGTTCATGTTGATTTGATCACGCAGGGATGGGATACCTATGCCTTCACCAAAGACACGCTGCTGCACCTTACCTCATATCGCCAGCTGCGTAGTTTTCTGTGGCGAAGGAAATTATTTGTCGAGCAGTTCTATCTCGCCACCAAAGCGAAGCGCCGGTACATAATGTTCCGCGGACGGCAAGATCTGCCACGACTGGTATTTTTCATAGTTGCGGCCGCCACCCTGGTGTGGCCCACCCTTGAAGCAGTAAAAGGTTATCTTAACGTCCGCGACCGGGCGTGGTTCCTGCATCCCGTGATCGCGCTGTCGCTGTTGATAATCTACTCTTATACGATGACGATGTCTTCTGTGCGTGCCAAATTCGCTAGTGTTGATATAAGGTCCAAAAATGGCCCTTGACACGTTTTCGTTGCAACTCTTTTAAGTATGGTATTATTGTGGATAAGTTAATCCTTCATTCCAAGGCCATCTATGAGAATATTCTCTTCTCGGCTCGCACCTAAGATTCGTATAGGACGAAAAAGCTTGATTGTTATAGTTGTGTTGATAGTCACGGTAGTGGCATTTGGTCCAGCGCTTTCTGCTCGAGCTGCACTTCTTCCTCGAGTCAATGATGCGCTAACAGCCGGCGGCTTTGCTCTGACCTTTCAGAATTGGCAGCCCTTTGCCGCAAGAGTAGTCACAGGACACTACAAAACATTTGAGCAGTTAGAAGGCGCAGCAAAATTCCACAAACAGCGCGGTACATTGCCTGACGAAAGTAAGTTTTCTAAGACAGTCGCAACAGCCGCAGGAAAAGTTACTGCTACCTCCCCTGGCAAAACAGCTTGCTTGAAGGGTGAAGCGTTGAGTCTCTCCACCAAAAATGTAACCGTTCAGTATGCCCTTAAAGGAAAGATAATCAATAAAGCTTTCTCACTCACAAAAAAACAACATGTTGCAGCTGTGGGTCGCTCGATACGCAAAGGATCGTCAGTCAAGGTATGTTTTCAAGGTAACAAAGTTGCGGGTAATGTGACCAACCTGGCTCCAAAAGGACAAGAGAACACGTATGGTAATGTTGATGGTGGAGGCGGCGGAGGGGGCGGTGGCAGTAGCAGTAGCGGAAGTTAAAACGAAACCAAACATTCTAAAGCAGACCCTAGGGTCTGCTTTATGTTACAGAGAGTCGTTTTTCCACACCACGAGCTCCGGGCTTTCAAAAACCATTTCTAAACCCTGTTGATTGTAAAGGAACTGATATGTATCTGCGTCAATTGCATCGGCGAGCAACGCAATATAGGTAATTTCATCATCAGCGAACAAGTCGCCAAAGTTTTTAATTTTATCTCTTTCTTTTAGTGCCTCCTCTATTTTTCTGGAGAATGGTCGCGTTGATTCGGAAAAGATTGTTATCGATTCTCCAATACCACCGACTTCACTGTTGTCACCGACAATAACCTCGGCATTGGTAAAAAAATGAGCAGCTGGGTTTATGACCGGCCGGTTGTCCAGCAATGCTAAGGCTGGATACATGTGCCACGGCAGCACCAGCATCTTCGGTTTGGGCTTGCGTTCCACTAGTGTGTCATTCCATTGCTGCCAACTCTCAGGGTACTCAGCTGGAAGAATTTGCCCACCAAAGCCGCCATATGCCGGGGAAACAAACCAGAGCATGAGTACTAGCAGTGCGCTGGATACTATACGCTTGGCCGGAACTACCTGCATTAGCGCTGCTACACCTATCCCAAGAAATATCATTTCAACTAATGCAAGATTGGCTATAAACTTCGCCGAGTCTCGCATCCCAATCCAAAAGGGAACGTGGTGATACAACCAACCAGCAGCTGGTTCTGAAAATGGATGGGACACGCCACTGGCTAAAAAGATGCTCACGCCCATTATGCCCAGAAGCTGCCAGACGAGCCATGAGTGTACAATCCGCTGCTTCCACAAATACCAGATTCCAACCCCCATGAGTACCATAAGAGCTATCACAAATAGTGAAAAATGGGACAGCAGCTCATGAGGAAAGGCAAAGAGTAGATCAGTTTTCCAGTGGGCAGTCAGTGACAGAATATCGAGCCATAGGTTTCCACTAAATGGCGCTTGCAGTAATCGTGCCCATGGGCCCTGTGGATCGACAGAGGAAGTGTTAGCCTTGCTGTAAAAAAGCAGCCAAGTACCCACAAAAATCAATCCGGGAATAATCATGACGCTAACGCTACGGAAAAGTTGACGGGCTCGGACAGGGCGAATGAATAGAGGAATAAGCAGTAAGGGCAGCAATATCATGTGGTGAGCATTTGATATCATGACACCCACGATAGTTAATCCCGCAACAATCCCCCTACCCAACGACGGATATTTCAGAAACCAAAGGATCGCCAATACCGCCCATGGGACAAGCGCATAGGCAAGCAGGAAATAAACCTGGCCCATGAAGATCCGACTCACCACAAACGGATTGAGGGCATAAAAGACGCCCGCTGCAAGTGAGGGCACTATCGATCGCACTTTTGAATTGTGCTCTCGTAGCAACCAGTCAACGAGCTGAGAAGCAGATAGGCCGGCCAAAAATAAAGGAAGGGTAAATACAATCTTTTGGACAAGGTGAGTCGGTAGAATCAAGGAGGCAAGCCAGAAGGCCCACTCATGGGGTACGCCAGTGATAAATCCAGCTGGTAGTATGGGCGGTGCAAGTTTGGGCGGCCATACATAGTCAAGTAAAAAAAGATAACCGGGCTGAAAAAACCACGGCAAAACAACTGCTGCGGTAAGAAACACAAAAAAAGTTATTCTAGCGCTCCCTAACAATCGAAACGGAATCAGTACATATCTCATTACACCCATGACGTGATTAAAAAATGGCGGAACGGTGACGGCTGTATATTGTTGCCAAGCAGCACTCTTCGTCTGAATAAAGCCTTCGGATAATCGTGCACTGATCGCCAAGCGTCGCGCTACTATTACTCCAATATTTTCAATCAGTCTCAAGGCGTACAAAAGTATGCTTATCGATTTTCTTACTAGAGAAGTAGTCAGGATATGAACGAAGCGAAGAGCCGCCGCGCTTACAGAAGCTATGCTCAACATGCTTTGATAATGAGCTTGTTCTATGAGATTGACATAGTGCCTCACACGGGCAGTGACTGTAAAAGGCGACAGCAACGCACTAAGTAATTCTCGGCTGACGACTAAAACAAGAACGTAATATACAAAACGAAGCGTTGACTCAGTTACCCCTTCTTCGAGAGGCTTATAAAGAGCTGCTGCTACGCCAAGCAAGCCTATGGCAGCTATCATCAGATATCGTGTCGGCACCCATAGCAAATACACAATAATCGCTAGGGCAACGAACGCTAAACCTCGGTAGCCGATGAAATCAGGAAAAGCAGTGAATGGTGCGATGACTGCTAGCAACAATAAAAGAACAAGACGAGCACCGGAGCGTTGCCATATATTGGAAATGGCTAGTGAAGGTGTACGACGGTCTTTCATAGCTTTGTTGGAACAGCTACCCCAATATTACGAAAAGCAACTGTGAGAATTTTGTCTAAATCATATCGATCAGCGAGTGTGAGGGCGTTCTTATGGTAGGTTTTGTACTGGTCATGATTGGCAAGCAGGGTTTCTATCACCCCCACAATGGAGCTTGTATTTGGCTCAACTACTATACCCGCTCCTGCTTGAACCAGCTCTTCACCCAGGTCAAGATCGCCTGATAAAATTACTGGCAGCCCGCAGGCTAAATAGTCGCGAACTTTCATGGGATCGGAGTAGTAGCGCCAGGGCGCTTCATCAGTGTACAGGGCGATGCCAATCCCGGCTCGGCCTAATATTTCATGGACTGTGCGATGTGGGAGTTTGCCAAGAATGTGAACTTTCTCCTCCAATTGCAAAGCAACAATTTCGGCTCGCACTTCTTTTTCTCCTTCTCCACCACCAATGATCGTTAAAGACAGTTGGGGATACTTTGGAATAAGTTCACGGAGTGCCTCAAATAGTTCACGAAAAGCAATTCCCGCCTGAAGATCTGATACCAGAATGAGCTCATAAGGGTTATGGGGTGTACCCGGGCGCGGTATGCGGTTAAACGCGGGTGCGTTAGGTATATGGATATTTCTTTCATTTGTGACTCCCTGTCTTAGACGCACAGCCACAATACGGCGCGATACGCCCCAGCAATAATCAGCGTAACGTACGCACAGTCGGTCACAAAAATGATATATCCAATTCAATAAAGTATTGGAAAACCGCTGCTGCGCGTAATCGACCGAGAAGTACACAACTGTTCTGGTTCGACGAAATAATTTGAGTACTAGCCCTGCTATCCCGTTGAGAGGATCAACGCATATCACAACCCCCGGCGCACTTGACCAAAGTGCTTTGATCGTTAGAAGTACATCGAGCGGATATCGTTTTGCCCCTGTCCACGCTGGACCAATGGATTTGCGAATCTCCTGGCCATTCTGCCTTTGTACTAACCAAGAAGAATATCGTCCGGCCAGCGGATGATAGAGAATGAGATGCGATACATTGTGTGCAGTTAAAAACTCTGATATGGCATCGGCAGGACCGTGTAGTGCTCCTTCATTGTAGAGGGCGGCGTGGGTAGCAATGGCAATCATATTCAGATTTTTTTCCAGTACGTAGCTTCCGGTACATGATCTCTCATCCATGCAAGGCTCTCGTGAATAGTTGGAGGCTGCACACCCAACATTGTCTGCATTTTAGTAATGTCGAAACAGGTATTCTTTGGGCGAGGCGCAAGTGTAGTAAAAGTCTCTAACACTACTGGTGAAAGTAAGTCACGATCAAACTCAAAGACTTCTGCTAGCTGCATCATGAAATCGTACCGACTGCATATCTCTTTCCCAGCAACATGGAAAAGGCCATGATGCTTTCCCCGTACAATACGCCAGATCGCCTCTGCCGCGACTTGGTCGCTTAAAAAGTTATTAAAAACGTCTGTGACAAGCGCCAGCGGTTTTTGTTGTTTCAACTGCTCAATGGCCCAGGCAGCAGGATTCAGCCGCTCTTGGGGATTATTCCAGCCAAAGAGAGTCGTGAGACGGACAATGGTCACCGGCACTGATACACCCTTCAAATCGTTTTCAGATTGCAGTTTTGTTACTCCGTAGTAGCACACTGGCCGTGGCGGTGCGTCTTCCGCATACGGAGGATTAGCGCCATCAAATATAGCGCTGGTAGAAGGAAAAATTAACCATGCGCCAACCGCTTCGGCTGCTTGGACAATATGGCGTGTTCCAATAACATTCACCCGCCACGCTTCATCCTGATGCTCCTCGCAATAGTCGATGTTACCTAAACCAGAAGTATGAACAACAACCTGGGGTTGGAAACTCTGAAATACTCGGTCGACTGAGGCACGATCCGTGATATCCATCTCTTCATATTCCACCCCTGGAACATTCGGAACCAAGCGATTGCGGTAAAATGTTCCCTTCAGCTTCACGTGCTGTGGTGCCGAATACAGCAGAGCAGTACTAAGAAGACCGGTTGAGCCGGTCACAAGAACTCGTAATGAGGGTGCAATAGACATTACACTGATTATATCGTTAATTAACTAAGAACTATACTCTAACGCCTCATTTGCGCCTAGCATCATGAACATCTTGTTATTGAACTGGAAAGATATCCACAATCCCCGTGCCGGTGGAGCGGAGATCCTCATCTGGCAGCTCGCCCGACGCTTAACGCGTGATGGTCACACGGTGACCCTTTTTACGCGTGCTTTCCCTGGCTCTCCAACTGCCGAGACTATTGATGGTATTCGATTGATCAGGCAAGGCGGCCTTTGGAGTGTCTATGGCCGCGCCTGGCTGTATTACCAGCGCTTGAAGGTAAAGCCTGATCTCGTTATTGATATGGTGAATACTCTACCTTGGTTTACGCCATGGTATGTTCCGTCATCCAAACGCTTCTTATTCGTTAACCAGTTGGCAGGGGAGGTTTTTTTCTACCATCTACCACCTCCTCTTTCCTGGTTTGCGTACTGGACGGAACGGTTTCTTTATTCACCTTACAAGCACACGCCTGTCATAGCTATCTCAAAAAGCACACGAGACGATCTGGTCTCATATGGACTACCTCCAGCACAGATACATATTGCTTCCCCAGGGATAGATCATCGGCGTTACTATCCAGGAGAACATAAAGAACAGTTTCCTCTCTTTGTCTTCGTGGGGCGCCTGGTGAAGATGAAGCGAGCAGACGTATGTATAGACGCCATGGCGATTGTTGTGGCTCGTCACCCTAAAGCGCAGCTCATCATCATTGGCCAGGGGCCCGAAAAGCAGGCTTTGCTCTCGCGCATTCAGCGATTATACCTAGAAAAAAATGTTCAATTCCTATCGAACAATCAGGCTACTGCACTGAACAACGATCAGTCTAAAGTTCAGCTTCTCCAAAGAGCGTGGGCACTGCTGCTGCCTTCAGTGAAAGAAGGCTGGGGTATGGTTGTGACCGAAGCGGCGGCGTGCCGCACGCCCGCGATCGTCAGCAACGTCTCCGGCCTACGAGATTCGGTCATCAACAGAAAAACCGGACTGATCGGATCTCCTTTGCCTACGCCGCAAGAACTAGCGCGTATGATGCTGGAAATCATTGAACAACCATCGCTTCGGGAGGAACTCTCACGTGGTGCACTAGCGTGGAGTAAAAAGTTTGATTGGGAAAAAAGTTATCAGCGCTTCAAAGAAGTTCTACAAAAAATTAGTTGACAGCCCAAAACTGCCAAATTCTCAAATAAATCTAGTCTTCTTTAACGGCACCGCAACTTTTCCGCGCACCTTCCCACTCCGCAGATACGCCAGCGCTTCACCGGCCTGATCTAAGGAAAATGTCTTGTCGACGTTCACTTTCAGAACTCCTTGATCAACTAACTCGGCCAGTTTCAATAAACGCTCAGTAGTTATCTGCGTGAACTGGGAAATCGCCGTCACGCCGTATTGCTTCATTAACTCTTTATTTGGTTGCTCAAGCATAGAGACGATGATCCCACCTTTTTTGAGCACGGAGAATGATCGTTGGTATGTGTCGCCGCCGACCGTATCAAACACCGCATCGTACTGGCTCACTACTTCCTCAAAACGTTGATTTTCGTAGTCGATTGCCTCGTCGGCCCCGAGTTCTTTTACATAGGCTACGTCACTTGCTTTTGCAGTGGTCGCAACATACGCGCCGAGGTGCTTGGCCAGTTGGACAGCCATGGTGCCAATGCCGCCAGCGCCGCCGTGAATGAGAATCTTCTGGTCACTCGTCAGTTTGATATGTTCGATCAATGCCTGGAGAGCACTGACTCCGGTGAGGGGCAAAGCGGCCGCTTCAGTATGGCTTGTAGTTTTAGGTTTATGTGCAGTGTTCTCAGCTTTGGCTGAGGCGAATTCAGCAAACGAACCTGCGAACTCCTAATGGCAAGACGGTGTATGGTGGAACCGCCAGTTTTGATACCAACATTAAATGGCTCGTAACTCATGCTATACAGCCGGACATAGATACTGAACGAGACAAGTTGTTAGCGGATTTGCGTACCAGT